>Ga0302215_10002744_pt1 | contig 12042 bp, 8 predicted proteins | sample II_Fen_N3_1_FD_194580 | JGI IMG/M metagenome (GOLD analysis project Ga0302215, IMG submission 194580) | Peat permafrost microbial communities from Stordalen Mire near Abisko, Sweden - II_Fen_N3_1 | ecosystem: Environmental > Terrestrial > Soil > Wetlands > Permafrost | place: Sweden: Abisko... | reverse complement strand
AGCTGGCATCCAAGCGGAAAAATTGTTGCTTTTGCCGTTAACAAAATCAAGCAAAATTATTACCTGTCAGGTTATGATCATAAAATGAAAGAAGTTTTCGACATGGCATCAGATATTGTGCTGTATAATATCGAAAAAAACACCTTGTATAACTTCCCACAAATTTCTTCATCTGAAAGGGAAAACCTGCCGTGCTGGTCACCGGATGGTAAATACCTGTATTATACACAAGCTAAAAAATATATAGTTAACATGTCCAATGAGGATAACCTCTACAGTTTGATGAGGGTTGGGTATGACCTGGAAAGTAATACTTTGGGCAAACCCGAACTATTGATTTCAGGTGAAAACCTAAAAAAAAGTATAGCCTTTCCCACAATATCTCCTGATGGTAGATTCCTAATGTTTTGTATGGTTGATTTTGGTTACTTTCCTATAAATAACAAATCGAGTGATTTGCACCTGTTGGACCTGCAAACTAACAAGTATTGCAAAGCAGATATTAACTCCGATGAAAGTGAAAGTTACATTTCCTGGTCAGGCAACAGCCGTTGGATTGTTTTCAGTAGTCGCCGGATGGATGGTATGATCAGTAAACCGTTTCTTTGTCATATTGACACTCATGGTAATTTGTCCAAACCTTTTGTGCTCCCTCAGGAAGATCCGCTTTTTTATACGTTTGATCATAAAAATTTCACAAGACCTGAATTACTCAAAAAAAGGTTTAATCCGGATTTCAAAGATTTACAACAGGTTATTTTTTCTGATGCCATCAATGCGAAATTTATGATTTGTAAGTAAGACGGAGTATTTAAGAAATAAAGACTTTTGAACGTCTTTTTACCCTAAAAGTTGATTTAAAAAAGGAAAAGAATGAAAAGTATCGGACTTAAAATTATTAATATTCAAATCAGTGAAACCGGAATCCTTGAAGATACTCTTATTAATTGTTTAGCAGGATTACAAATGAAGATGGTTGAATTAAACATACGAGTTGAACAGATTCTCAAAATCACAATTTTTTTTCAACCCGGTTTAACACAAGAATTCATTCAGCAAAGAACTAAAATTCAGGAAAAATACAAAACCTTTTTTCATGGGGAATATCCTTGTTTTAGTCTAATTACTGATTTCCCTGAAACCGATCATGCAATCTCACTCGAAGTATTTGTTTTCACAAATACATTCGATTATATTCTGGAAAGGAAATCATTTAATGATATTCGATATTCTGTTTTAACCGGTAACGGAAAAAAAGAAATATTTGTCGCTGGTATTACCTTGAAGGACTACGAAGAAAAGGAAGTCGAAATATCGGATCATATTGAGTATGTATTCTCAATTTCCAGGCAAATACTAATCAGGGAAGGGCTTGACTTTAATAATATTGTTAGAAACTGGAATTACTTGGAAAATATTACGGGTACTTATCAAAAAGGACTAAAAACATTTCAGAACTACCAGGTATTTAATGATATCCGATCAGGATATTTCAATTTGTGTAATTTTGAAAATGGTTATCCTGCATCTACAGGAATAGGAATGGCTAAAGGTGGCATAGTTGCTGAATTTATTGCAGTTTCGCCTAAAAAAGATTTACATATAAAACCTTTAAAAAACAGTTTACAAACAGATGCCTTTTCCTATACCAGTGATGTTCTGATTGGTCATCCTCTCCCAAAAATGTCCCGGGTTTCAACACCGAAGTTTGAACGGGCAAAACTAATTAAGGAAGATACTGATCGGGTTCTGTTTATTTCAGGTACAGCTTCGATAATTAAAGAAAAGACAATTGCACCTGAAAGTGTGATTGAACAAACTAATTTAATAATTGAATTGATCAGTTCGTTGCGTAAAATAGAAACAATTGAAATTTTCAATGAGCTTTATTCGAATGAGTTCTATTTTAAGGTGTATGTAAAAAAAAGAGAACACTTGCCAATTGTGAAAGCAATATGTGTAAACAAATGGGGAAATGAAAACTGTCAATTTCTTATCGCCGACATTTGTCGTACTGACCTTCTGGTAGAAATCGAATGTGTTACCATATCTTTTTTATCGGACAAAAATGAGTCTGTTACTGAAATTTCTGAAAATGGAGTAAATAATGAAATTCTACATTAATAATTAAGTTTTTAAATAATATTTTATGGAAATAAATTCTATCATTTATGTTCAGGTAATGTCATTATCCTGCTTTATTTGATTTTTATATTGATAAATCTGTATGCTTTTAAAGTGTAAATAAAAAAAACTATTCAAGTCGAATCGTTTATTCTCTGGAAAATCTAATAAATATAAAAGGATGAGTGTCATTGAATAAATTGAAATTTTAGATATTGAAACATTAAATATAAAACTGTTAAATCATGAAAAAGAAATGCCTGCTATTAATGTTCGTTGCAATGTGTCAAATCCTGTTATTTGCTCAACCTCTGGCAAAGCAGGAAAAATTCGATCTGACAAAAGACAAGGTGCTGTACCTGGTTGGTTATTCCCATTTGGACACTGAGTGGCTCTGGGATTACCCGCAAACAATCAATCAGAACATTAAAAACACCATGGAGGAGAATTTTTATATGTTAGATAAATATCCGGAATATGTCTTTAATTTTACGGGTTCCAGACGTTACGGTATGATGAAGGAATACTATCCGGAGTTGTATAAAAAAGTGGTTGATTATGTAAAGCAGGGTCGCTGGCATATTTCCGGGTCTTCGGTTGACGAAGGTGAAGTGAATGTTTCATCCTCTGAGTCTCTTATCCGTCAGGTACTCTATGGAAATGATTATTTCCGGAAAGAATTCGGTACCGAAAGTGCTGACTATATGTTACCCGATTGTTTCGGTTTTCTTGCTAATGTACCTTCAATCTGGAACCATTGCGGAATACTTGGATTCTCGACTCAAAAGTTAAGCTGGCATGCCGGTGTGCCAATCCCTTTTAATGTAGGAGTATGGAAAGGCCCTGATGGAAAGGGTATTATTGCTGCTCTGAATGTATCCGGATATACCAGTCCGGTTTCCCGGAGAGTAGATATGGATAGTACCTGGAATTCACGGCTGGACAAAAATGCTAAAAACGGTTATTCATTTGATTACGCCTATTATGGTGTAGGTGACCAGGGAGGTGCTCCCAGGGAAGATGATGTCAGGCATGCTATCGGCAGTTTGCATCAACCGGATAGCAAATTCAAAGTTGTCCTTGCTTCTTCCGACCAGATGTATAAGGATATTACTCCTGAATTACGGGCAAAACTCCCAACCTACACCGGTGATCTGTTGTTGGTTGAACACAGCGCCGGCTCATTGACCTCCCAGGCTTACATGAAACGGTTAAACAGGAAAAATGAAATCCTTGCCGGATCAGCCGAGCAATTAGCTGCTATGGCTGATTGGTCGGGAAAGGCCATCTATCCATTCCAAAAACTAAATAATGCCTGGGAATTGCTTCTGGGAAGTCAGTTTCATGATATACTTCCCGGTACATCTATTCCCAAAGCGTATGATTATGCCTGGAATGACGAATTTATTGCTTCCAATGGATTTACTGAAGTATTTAAAAATTCGGCCAATGGATTGATTTCCCAAATGAATACCCGGGTAAATAACAGGCCGATAGTGGTGTATAATCCCGTAGCCGCAGATCGGGAAGGTGTTGTGACAGCTGAACTTGAATATATAAAAGTTCCTGATAATATTGAAGTATATGATGCTAACGGGAAAATGCTGCCAACCCAAATTACCGGACATAACGGAAATAAACTAAAGATAATTTTCCTGGCAAATGTACCATCGGTTGGGATGGCAGTATTCGATGTGCGTGAATCAACTGAAACGGCAGGTTCAACCCTCAGGGTAACCGAACGAACCATGGATAATTCATATTATAGTGTAAAAATTGCTGACAATGGGGATATCCTGAGTGTTTACGATAAAAAATATAAAAAAGAAATATTATCGAAACCTGCCGGTCTTGAATTCCTGAGTGAACATCCAAAGGAATATCCCGCATGGAATATGGACTGGAATGACCGCAAATTGCGTTCAATTGGAAATCTGGACCAAAAAGCTACTATCAGGGTAATTGAAAGTGGCCCTGTACGCGTTGCCATTGAAGTAAAACGTGAGGGCATGAATTCTGAAATTACTCAGGTTTACAGTCTCGCTGCGGGTGAGGAAGGAAAACATCTGGAAGTGAGCAGTAAAATTGACTGGCAGTCGAAGGGAGTAAGTTTAAAAGCAACATTTCCTTTGACAGTCAGCAATCCAAATGCCACCTACAACCTCGGTGTAGGTACCATCGAACGCGCTAATAATAACGCGCTTAAGTTTGAAGTGCCTTCAAAAGAATGGTTTGATCTGACGGATAAGTCAGCTAAATATGGAGTGTCCATACTGGAAGATTGCAAATATGGATCGGATAAACCTGATAATAATACTTTGCGTTTAACGTTGTTGTATACCCCGAAAGCAGATGCGCACAGAAATGCCTTTGCTTTTCAGGGCACCCAGGATTGGGGTATTCATTATTTCCGTTACGGTATTTACGGACACAGTGGTGACTGGCGCAAAGGACAATCCCAATGGCAGGGTAAGTTTTTTAATGAACCAATGATAGCTTTTGAAACATCAAAACACGATGGGACGATGGGAAAAAGCATCTCATTCCTGAGAACAAATTCTTCTTCCATTGGTATCATGGCATTTAAAAAGATGGAGAAAGGCGATTATTACCTGGTACGTACAACCGAACTAACAGGGAAAGATCAGAAGGGATTAACGATTGATTTTCCCGGAAAGGTGGTTGATGCCTATGAAATAAATGGTCAGGAACAAAAATCAGGAAAAGTTGATTTCTCCGAAGGAAAGTTGAATTTTGATCTGACCCATTATACTATTCGAAGTTTTGCCGTTAAGCTTGCAAGTCCTTCAATCCCGATTGATGATTTGAAACAGGAATTTGTCGACATACCTTTTAACCTGGATGTTTTTAGTTTTGATACTAACAGGACAGATGGAAAATATGACAGGGAAACATCATTCCCCGCAGAATTGTTGCCATCGGTTGTAGTAAGTGAAGACATTCGTTTCAGAATGGGTGATACCGGTGACGAACATAATAATGCAGTTGCGTGCAACGGACAGGTTATTACGCTTCCTCAAGGTGATTTTAACAAGCTGTATTTCCTGGCTGACGCCAACGACGATATGCGGGATAGTATCCAGTTTGAAAATGATTTTTACGGATTAAATATTCAACGGGGAACAGGTTACATCGGACAATTCTACAAAAGAAATCTGACACCCGATAATCAAACAGTCACTTCCATCGAAAATCCGTATGTAAAGAAAGATAATATTGCCTGGTTTGCTTCGCATATTCACGTGGGGTATCCTTCCAGGAATGATGCCTATCATTACTGTTATATCTACAAATACGAAATTAATCTTCCAAAAGGAGTTCGTACAATTACTTTGCCTGATAACAGAAAAATTAAAATATATGCGATGACGGTTGCAAATAATAAGTTCGGAGAAATTAAGGCACTTCAACCTCTTTTTGATGAATATCCTGACCTTGAACAATTAAAAGTGAGAAATAACAATTGATTTGAAAAAATGATTTACATCTTGCATGTAAATAAAGCATGGTTAAAGAAATTTAAATCATGGTTTAAATAATATGCATATACCATTTTTACAATGATCAACTTCCGTTAAGATTCAAAAATATTTTCTAATCAAATAATTTATTTAATATCATTTTATGTATAGATATGATAACCGCATTGTAATGACATTGGATGCCGGAGGAACCAATTTTGTATTTTCCGCCATGCAATCCAATAAAGAAATTGTGGATCCCATTTGCCTGCCATCAAACGCCGACAATCTGCCAAAGTGCCTGGAGACTCTGGTTGAGGGGTTTACAAAAGTAAAAGAGGGTTTAATTGAAAATCCTGTTGCCATCAGCTTCGCCTTTCCTGGTCCGGCGGATTATGCCAACGGTATAATCGGGGATTTGCCCAATCTGAAGGCTTTTCGGGGAGGGATTGCTCTTGGTCCGTTTCTTGGTGGAAAATTCGGGATACCTGTTTTCATCAATAATGATGGCGATCTTTTTGCTTATGGTGAAGCAATTGCAGGTGTTTTACCCGAAATCAACCATATGCTCGAAGAGTCTGGTAGTCCCAAACGATTCAAAAACCTGCTGGGCGTTACTTTTGGTACCGGATTTGGTGGCGGAATTGTGACAAATGGAAAGCTTCATTCAGGTGATAACGGTTCAGGTGGTGACGTTTGGGTATTCAGGCATAAGAAATACAGGAACTGCATTACCGAAGAAGGAGTGGGGATTGCAGCCATTAAAAGAATGTATGCCGAATTCTCAGGCGATTCCAGAACTGAACTTTCTCCGAAAGACATATTTGAAATAGCTGAGGGTACTTTGCCGGGCGATAAAGTTGCTGCGTTAAAAACTTTCTCTGAAATGGGGGAGGAAGCCGGTGATACCATTGGACATGCAATAACGCTTATCGATGGACTTGTAGTCATAGGCGGCGGTTTGACAAATGCTTCTAAATACTTTATGCCATCATTAATGAACGAACTAAACGGCACCATTGGCAAACTGAATGGAGAAACTTTTTCCAGGCTTCAAATGAAAGCCTTTAATTTGAACGACGAAACGGAAATAATCGATTTTATTAAAGGAAATTCTGAACTTGTATATATTCCCGGAACAACAAAGACAGTTAACTACGATTCTGCCAAAAGAATAGGAATTGCTATTTCAAAACTGGGTACAAGTAAAGCTATTGCTTTAGGAGCTTATGCGTTTGCCCTGAATAAATTTGATACCGAATTATCTTAGTAAAACGCATGCTATATAATTAATCATTTTAAATTAAAAAATAATACATGAAAAACGAAAATTCAATTAACAAAATCTTGCCGGTTCTCTTCGGGTTTTTTATTATGGGCTTTTGCGATGTGGTGGGCATTACTTCCATGCATGTGAAAGAAGACTTACTGGGCAGTTTCAGCCCTCAATTCAGGGATACGCTATCCAATTTGATTCCGGTGGCCTTGTTCTCCATGTTCCTGATATTTTCTGTACCAACTGGTATATTAATGAATAAAATCGGTCGTAAAAAAACTGTTTTAATAAGTAATATGATCACCATTGTGGCCATGTTTATACCTTTAATTGAGTATACATTTACCATGTCGTTGATTGCTTTCGCATTATTGGGAATTGCAAATACCATCCTGCAGGTTTCGCTGAATCCATTGTTAACAAATGTTGTGCAGGGGGATAAACTGACGTCGAGTCTTACTGCCGGACAATTCATAAAAGCAATTTCATCGTTTTGCGGACCCTTTATAGCCGCATTTGCTGCTTCCATGTTAGGAAACTGGCAGTATATTTTTCCTATTTATGCCGTCATTACATTGGTTTCAACCATTTGGTTAATGTTTACTCCCATAAATGAAGAACAGGAAGTTGGAAAAGCAAGTTCATTTGGAAGTGTTTTTGGTTTATTAAAAGACAAAACAATCCTTCTTTTATTCCTGGGAATTATTTTCGTGGTTGGAGTGGATGTCGGATTAAATACCGCCGCACCTAAAATATTGATGGAACGTTGCGGCCTCAACTCAATTGACGCAGGATACGGACCGAGTATGTATTTTGCATTTAGAACTGCCGGTGCTTTCTTTGGTGCAATTTTACTGGTCAGATTCTCATCAGTCAGGTTTTTTAAAATTAGTACAATAGTTGCTGTTTTGGCACTGATCTTATTGATATTTATTTCCGGTAAGGTTCCGGTATTTGCCCTGTTTGCAGTGGTTGGTTTTTCTATTGCCAATGTATTCTCCATTATTTTTTCAATGGCCATTCAATCACGGCCAGATAAAGCGAATGAAATTTCCGGATTAATGATAACAGGTGTTTTTGGAGGAGCTGTCATTCCGTTTGTAATGGGACTGACTTCCGATGCAGTGGGTTCACAGGTTGGCTCGGTATTGATTATTCTAATGAGCGCACTGTACTTGTTGTTTTGCGCATTTGCTATTCAACCGGGCGTCAGGAAAAGTATTTGAGCAATTGATGAAATTTTATCAGTCAAACTGGATTTGATTCAGTGTACCTCGAACTAGAAAAAAATTCTATCAGAATAAAAACTCAGAATCTGTGCCATTTGACAATTCGGACCCAGGGAGTACGAAAATTAATTGAAAATAATGTTATGTTGAAACAGGTTTCATTCCGAAAGTAACAGTTTTAATCAAGCTTTTTGTAAAAAAATCAGGTTCATATATCCTGAAACATTCATAATTTTAAAATTACAATTGAAATATTTATCGCCATGATAAGAAAACAGTTTTTTATCATGGTGTTTTTTTTCGATAAAGCAATTATCCTGAGCAAATCCTGATAAAATATTGAATAAGAAACTTACCTGACATGCTAATGATGTTAATTAATTAGTAAATGTTTGGAACGTATTGCAAAGAGGAAGAACAGATTATATCTTTTCGGAATTTTAATCTCAATAAATTCCAGTTAATTAAAAAAATTATGGTCAACATTCGATTACATATTTTTGGGGTTGATCATTTCGAAAAACCTTTTCTCTGTTATCCGGTTGAAAAAGCACTTTTATTAAAGCATAATCAAAGTAATGAAATGTTGAAGGCCAATTTGCCCCTTCCTGTTTTCAAGACAATATCTTTTTTTGCAGGTTTGTGAAATTATAGATATTGTATTACATGACATAAAAATCATGAATCAACCTAAAGGTCCAAATGTTTCATATAGCTCCATTTAGAAAATTCAGGGCTAAAATACTTATTGTACTATGAACAGTAATTATATTTTGTTATTGTATTTATTACATAATTTAAATAATTGAATATGTGTTTTATAACATAGATTATGTCTGAATATATTTCAATAAAATAAACTATTTTTGTCCACGTAATCTACTTAAATGCATTATGACGACCGAAAATTTGTATAATCCACATATCTCAGTTGATTGTGTCGTGTTTGGTTTTGATGGGGAAAATATGAAAGTATTACTCATTGAACGGAGCATTGACGAGCAAAATGAGTTATACAATGATAAAAAACTTCCGGGGAGCATAATACTGTATGATGAAGATTTAGATGATGCTGCTTCCCGTGTTTTGAATGAATTGACCGGACTTAAAAATATTTATTTAAGCCAGTTTAAAAGTTTCGGCAGTCCTACCCGAACGGCAAATCCACGCGATATATTATGGCTGGAACGTACAACGCAATTAAAAATTGGCAGGATAGTAACTGTTGCTTACGTAGCCCTTATCAAGATTGACCGGAAAATAGTTTTTAATGCTGATGATACCTCTGCAAGTTGGCATGATGTAAGTAATATAGCTAAAATGCAACTTGCTTTTGACCACAATACGATTATTGAGAACGGACTGCAACATATTCGTCACCGCCTGGATCTTGAACCTCATTTGCTTTTCGAACTTTTACCACGAAAATTTACAATATCCCAACTTCGCACTCTCTACGATGTAATCCATCAGAAACGATCGGATGTCAGGAATTTCCAAAAGAAAGTTGCTCAAATGCCTTACCTGGTCATGTTGGATGAATTGGAAGAAGGGGTTCCACATCGGGCGGCCAGGCTTTATAAGTTTGATAAGAAGAAAACGTGAGAAGTCTGAATAGTTTGAAAAGTTTGAAGAGTTTGAAGTTTGAAAAGTTTGAAGAGTTTGAAGTTTGAAAAGTTTGAAGAGTTCCGCATTGAATGGATAGTTGATTGATCATTGAAAATACTTATTGATATAGGTTGTATCGTATTTAGTCTGAAAATTAAAGTGGCATTTAACTGAAATTGAAATGAATACTGATTAACCTAATCAACCTAATTAACCTAATTAACTAATTAACTAATCAACTATTCAACTAATCAACCTAATTAACAATCACCCAATTGTAAATTGTAAATAATTAAATTGTAAATATATGTACTTACTTGGTTATGATTTAGGAAGTTCGTCGGTCAAGGCGAGTCTGGTGAATGTCACTACAGGAGAATGTGTTTCAAGTGCATTCTTTCCCAAAAAAGAAATGGAAATTAAGTCGGTCAAAGCAGGTTGGGCGGAACAGGATACCGAAACATGGTGGAAGAATCTCAAACTGGCAACGGAAGCTGTGTTGGCTGAATTCGGGAAAGATCCATCAGCCATAAAAGCCATTGGCATTTCATATCAAATGCATGGACTTGTATTGGTAGATGAAAAACAGCAAGCTATCCGCGACTCCATTATCTGGTGTGACAGCCGTGCTGTGCCTTACGGACAAAAGGCATTTGAAGAAATCGGTAGTGAGAAATGTTTATCCCATTTATTGAATACCCCCGGTAATTTTACTTTGTCAAAAATGGCATGGGTAAAAGAACATGAACCTGAAAATTTTGCAAAAGCAAAATACTATATGTTACCGGGTGATTACCTGGCCATGCGAATGACAGGGAAAGCCTCTACTACAGCTTCAGGGTTGTCCGAAGGGATTGCATGGGATTTTAAGCAGGGTGCGCCAGCGACGTTCTTATTCGATTACTTTGGATTTGATACGAAGTTGATACCCGAAATTGTACCTACTTTTGGTCAGCAGGGAAACCTGAAAGCCGAAATTGCTGCAGAACTTGGATTAGCAGCCGGTACCCCGGTTACTTACCGTGCAGGTGATCAGCCAAATAATGCATTGTCATTAAACGTGTTGAATCCAGGCGAAATTGCTGCTACCGGCGGAACCTCTGGTGTAGTATACGGAGTTAACGAAGATGCAAAATATGATCCGCAATCACGTGTAAACTCTTTTGCCCATGTGAATCATACAGTAGGTGATACTCGTGTAGGAGTTTTGTTATGCATTAACGGAACAGCCATCCTGAATACCTGGATTAAAAATAACGTTGCCCCTGAGGGAATCAGTTATGAAGAAATGAATGAACTGGCAGCTCAAATACCTGTCGGCAGTGAAGGCGTAAGCATTATACCTTTTGGTAATGGTGCAGAACGTGTGCTCTGTAATCAGGAACCAAATTGTTCGATACATGGCATCAACTTCAACCGTCACACCAAGGCACATTTAGCCCGTGCTGCCCACGAAGGAATTGCATTTTCATTTAAATATGGCATGGACATCATGAACCAAATGGGTATCGAAACAAAGACTATTCGTGCCGGACATGCCAACCTTTTCTTGAGTCCTATTTTCCGTCAGACACTGGCTAATATCACAGGGGCTACGATAGAACTGTATAATACCGATGGCTCGGTTGGTGCAGCCCGCGGTGCCGGGATAGGAGCGGGGATCTATAAAAATGCAGAAGAAGCTTTCGCTACCCTGAAGAAAATTATAATTGTGAAGCCGGAACCTGAAAATATTGCTGCCAGCCTTGAGGCATATGAAAAGTGGAGCAAATTTATTTAAGAACCCCTAACCCCTAAAGGGGGATTTGGTTAGTTCGGGATCTGAAATTTTTTGATATTAAATAAAACAAATAATACTAACTTCTCTTTTCTCCGTCAGCTGACGGACCAGAGGTAAAAATTAAAATTATGAGCGCAAAAGTTTATTTTCCATCCGTGGAAAAAATTAAATTCGAAGGAAAAGAAAGTAAAAACCCTATGGCATTCCGTTATTACGATGCCGAAAAAGTGGTTTATGGTAAACCAATGAAAGAATGGTTCAAATTCTGTATGGCATGGTGGCATACATTATGCGCAGAAGGTGGTGACCAGTTTGGTGGTGGAACGCAAATTCACCCATGGGTGGGAGCAGCAGATGCTTTGCAGTCAGCAAAAGATAAAATGGATGCAGGTTTTGAATTTATGAATAAAGTAGGCATTGAATACTATTGTTTTCATGATATTGATTTAATCAACGAAGGCAGCAGCATTGAAGAATATGAAGCAAATATTAAAGCCATTGTTGCCTATGCAAAACAAAAACAAGCAGAAACAGGTATCAAAC
>Ga0302215_10002743_pt1 | contig 12046 bp, 6 predicted proteins | sample II_Fen_N3_1_FD_194580 | JGI IMG/M metagenome (GOLD analysis project Ga0302215, IMG submission 194580) | Peat permafrost microbial communities from Stordalen Mire near Abisko, Sweden - II_Fen_N3_1 | ecosystem: Environmental > Terrestrial > Soil > Wetlands > Permafrost | place: Sweden: Abisko... | reverse complement strand
AGCAGGGCAACTCTATTTGACATACAGCTACACCAAAAATGTAAAACTCCCCGGCGTGACTCTTTGTTTTCTGAAGGGATACAAACCGATTGAAGGTGATAATACCATCTCGGGAGAATTATATGTTTCTCAGAAATCAAGGGCTTTTTTAGAAAACTTACAAGCAACTAAGAAAGTAGGTTCAACTACTAAATGTTTGACTTTGCCGAAACTCGAAGAAAAACTAGAGCAAATCATTCGGGTAAATGGAGATAACGAAATTAATAAGGTTAGAGACTCTGCAAAAGATATAGCCGAAAAACTCAATATGCAAAAAGAGTTTGAACAGCTAAATAAAATGATAAGTGCATTGCTTTCAACCCATACTTCAAAAACACTTTCATCGCCCATTGCTATTGCACGGGCTTTTGGATTTCCTTACGACCCAATCAGACTGAATCTGTTTAAAACCGTTTTTCAGGAATTGCAGCAACAGGAGTTTAAAAACAGACCGGAAGCAAACATAACTCCAAAATCATTCCGGAATTTTGCTTTCTTTGAGAGTTATTTTTCCAACTACATAGAAGGTACTGTATTTGAAATAGATGAAGCAAAACAAATCATTGACACAAACAAACCTTTAGCTGCCAGAAATCAAGATAGTCATGATGTGTTAGGTACTTACCAGCTCGTTTCCAATAGGCAGGAAATGTCGGTTACTCCGCAATCATCGGATGAATTTTTGCAAATTCTTTCTTATCGACATAGAATTTTACTTAGTGCAAGAGAGGATAAAACCCCCGGTCAGTTCAAAGACAAGAACAATTTTGCAGGTAGCACATCCTTTGTTGATTTTAACCTGGTGAAAGGTACATTGATTCAGGCTTTCGATTTCTATAAGGTATTGGAACAGCCTTTTTCAAAAGCAACCTACATGATGTTTATTTTGAGTGAAGTCCATCCGTTCTTAGATGGCAATGGCAGGCTGGCCAGAATTATGATGAATGCAGAATTGGTAAAAGGAGGACAATCAAAAATTATCATTCCAACTGTTTTCAGAGATGATTACATTGGAACATTAAAAAAACTCACAAAACAAGGTGATTGTATCCCGTACATTCGGATGTTACAAAGAGCACATGAATTCAGTGCTACCATTTATGGAAATGACATCAACGAAATGCAAGAATTCCTGACACAGTGTAACGCCTTTTTGGAACATACAGAAGGACTGCTAAAAATTATTCCAAGGAAATAAAACCAAACTCTATCGCAGAGAAAGAACTCTTTCGCTTTTTCCAAGTATGCTGATCTTCCTGTTCAACCGGATATCAGGATTCGCATTCCAAGGGAAGCAGGTACAAATTTATCGACCCGCTCGCTTTAAGCGCGCGGATCGATAGAAGGAGCTTTCCTTTTAGCTGCGATAGAGCGTAGATGCTCAGCCGAACAGTGGGTGTTGATTTGAGCGATGTTGAGCCTATATATTTGGATGATATTGAACTCAATAGAACTGGGCTTTAGACCATTTTACATAAAAAAGAGGAAGTTCAACGAATGAACTTCCTCTTTTTATGTAGCGGGGACGAGAATTGAACTCGTGACCTCCGGGTTATGAATCCGACGCTCTAACCAACTGAGCTATCCCGCCATGCTTTTAAAGCGGTGCAAAGATAGCCTTTTTGGCTTATCTGAACAAGTTTTTGAGCGAAAAAATCAAGGATTCAGGTATAAATCCATTCTGCTGAAAGCTATTAAACTGATAGTAAAAAGAATAACACTTTAAAATTTTGGATTCATCCCCAGGTTATACATGACAAACGACCACATATCGGTCTGTGCATCGATCACTTTACCGATAGGTTTCCCTGCACCATGGCCGGCTTTGGAGTCAATACGGATCAATGCAGGGGTCTTGCCTGCATTATCGGCTTGTAAAGTGGCAGCAAATTTGAATGAATGGGCCGGTACTACACGGTCATCATGATCACCTGTCATCACCAGTGTTGCGGGATAGTTCACCCCGGGTTTTACATTATGCAGCGGGGAATATCCTTTGAGGTATTCGAACATTTCTTTGCTCTCCTGGCTGTTTCCATAATCACTGGTCCACGACCAGCCGATAGTAAACTGGTTGTAACGCAACATGTCCAGTACGCCCACTTCGGGTACTGCTACAGCGTACAAATCGGGGCGTTGGGTAAGACAGGCTCCTACCAGCAAGCCTCCGTTAGAACCTCCGTCAATGGCCAGTTTCTTTGTGGAAGTGTATTTGTGTGAAATCAGATACTCCGCAGCAGCAATGAAGTCGTCGAATACATTCTGTTTATGCATTTTAGTACCTGCCAGATGCCATGCTTCTCCATACTCCCCACCACCACGCAGATTTGCCACTACATAAATTCCTCCGTTTTCCAAGAAGGGAATACGAATGGCACTAAACGATGGGTTCAGGCTAATGTTGAACCCCCCGTATCCGTAAAGCATCAACGGGTTTTTACCATCTTTCTTCATCCCTTTCTTATAGGTAATCGACATAGGCACCCTGGTACCATCCTTGCTGGTAAAGAAAACCTGTTCGCTGATGTACTCTTCCGATTTAAAAGATACTTCCGTCTTATGAAAAACGTCAGACTTGTTTTCAGAGACATCGAACCTGTAGACAGTAGGAGGGAGGGTATAGGAACTAAAGATATAAAAGGCTTCATTATCGTCGTTGCTGCCCGTAAATCCACTCAATGTACCCAGGGAAGGTAATTGTACTTCATACAGTTTTTTACCGCTTAAATCGAAACCATAGGCGTGATGAGTAGCATCTTTCATGTATTCGGCCAATATCTTTCCTCCGATTATGGTAGTACGTTCAAGTACATTTGTGCTTTCAGGGATGATTTCTTTCCAGTTCTCACGGGAGAGATTCAGGGGATCCACTTCCATTAAACGTTGTTTTGGGGCTTTCCAGTTGGTAAGTATATAAATTTTACCCTTTACATGATCCACAACGGTATAATCGTTTGCAAAGCCAGGAGCAAGCAATGCAAACTTAGCACCGGGAACGGATAAATCCTTTATCAATAATTCGTTTCCGGTAGTGGTTTCTGTTTCAGTGATAAACAGGTATTTTTCATCATCGGTTACAATGGGATAACATTCACGAAGTGGAAATTCCTTATTCTCATAAATAAGTTTATCCTGGCTTTGTGACTGGCCAACTGCATGATAATACACTTTCTCGTATTCATTCTTATTTGAATATTCCTTACCGGGTACGGGTGCATCGTAAGCGCTGTAATAGAAACCATCACCCTGCCACGAAATGTCTGATGACTTTGACCAGTTGATATGGTCGGATAAGATTTGCTTGCTGGCAACATCCATGACAAAGATTTCATTCCAGTCGGACCCACTGCGTGAAATGGAGTACGCCAGGTATTTGCCATCTTTTGAAAAGGACTGGGCGTGCAATGCTACCGTGCCGTCGGTGGAGAAAGTGTTTGGATCAAGAAAAACTTCCGGGGTAGAAGTCAATGTAGCCTGGTGATAAAAAACAGATTGATTCTGGAGACCGTTATTTTTAAAGTAAAAATACTGGCCGTTCTTTTTAATGGGTGCACCGAATTTTGGGTAATTCATCAAGGCAGTCAATCTTTTCTTTAATTCTGCACGGAAAGGGATTTGAGCCAAGAAATTGTTGGTTACTTTATTTTGAGTCTTTACCCAGGCAGATGTAACCGCTGAAGTGTCATTCTCGAGCCAACGGTAAGGATCGTTTACTTCAACACCGAAATAAGTATCAATATGATTCACTTTAACTGTCTCGGGATACCGTATTTCTGATTTGGAATTGGTAGATGATAGTAACATCATACTGATAATGATTGGAATTATACGTTTCATATTTAATCTGTTGTGAAATTTAATACTGAATTATTTTAAAGCCTGATACACCAGGTTATGGAACAATACCTTGAAATCCTGACCTGTATTGTTTGGCTGCAGGTTGATATAGAAAAGCAAAATCAGGTCTTCTTTCGGATCGATAATATAATCGGTGCCAAACATGCCACCCCAACGCATGGCCCCTTCGGAAGCAATCGATTCATGGCTGTATTCTGACCTGAAATCATCAAATGCAAGCCCAAACCCTATTTCACCCCGTAAATCCTTTACTTGGTTGCGGCACATTAATTCAACGGTCTTCCTTCCTAAAATACGTTTTCCGTTGAATTCACCTCCATTCAGGATCATCTGGCAAAATTTGGCATAATCTTCAATACTCCCTGATAAGCCTGCCCCGGTGCTAAACAAGGTCTGAGCTCCGGAATAGGGATAGGTCTGGTATAATTTAGACGGATTAGGGATTAACGCTGAATTTTTAGCCTTTTGATAGAGTGTTACCATGCGGTTCTCTTTTCCTTTTGGAATATAAAAAAAGGTGTTGTTCATTCCAAGGGGCTCAAAAATTCGTTCCTTAAAGTATTGATCTACCGGTTTGCCTGAGACTACTTCAATCAGGTAACCCAGTACATCCAGGCTCATACCATAGGTAAACTTCTCTCCCGGATCATGTTCCAATGGGCAAGTTGCCAGTGTACGGACTACTTCACCCAGAGTTTTATTTTCAAGGGTATTCAACGGGGGGATGCCTTTTTTAGCAAAGATCTTGCCTAACGGGCTGCCATTCCCATAAGAGATACCGGAAGTATGGGTCAGCAAATGACGGATGGTAATGTCTTTATTGGCAGGGCGTGTAGTATATGTAGAGTCTTTTTCATTGAAAGAAACCAATACCGCAGGATTCTCAAATCCAGGAATATACTTCTTGATAGGCTCGTCCAGTAAAAGTTTTCCTTCCTCAACAAGGGTCATGACCGCTACTGCTGTGATCGCTTTAGTTTGGGAAGCCATCCTGAAATAATCGTCTTTTTGACACTGAATTCCGGATTCTACATTTCTCCAACCAAAGGCTTTGTTATGAATTACTTTTCCATGATGAGCCACAAAAGTAACTGCATGGGGAATAGTACCATTATCTACCAGCTTTTGGAATACTGAATCCAATCGTTCTAACCTTTTACAATCAAATGTTTCAGGTGCTTTTTGAGAATAAATGAAAGCCTGAGGTGTTGATTTCTTCTGGCTAAAACAAGAAATACCTGTTGCCAGAATTAGAAATAGAAAAACTTTTTTTTTCATGATATATTCAATGATAAGTAGTTGGAACAATATAATGTCTTGTTTATTTTTTTTAGATCAGACCTCTCCCCCTGCCCTCTCCCAAGGAGAGGGCGATAGAGCTGAGGATTGATTAAGTTTTATCTAAAATAATATTACGCTATTTATTTCCAATTACTTAGGTCATGATAGTTGATGTGTGTTTGAAAGCAGATTGGACTAACAGTTTAAGCAAATCCAATATGCTAGTACAGTTTATTCCGGGTATTCAAAAATTCCTTTTATTACAATCCGAATTCTTTGGCAATTTGCATCATATATGTTACAGCAGCATCATGTTCATTCGGAATAATGCCATCCATAATTGCATCTTTGATACGCGTTTTAATTTCCCCTACAATGGAGGATGCCGGTAATTTAAAAGTATCCATGATTTCCTGCCCTCCAATAGGCGGTTGGAAGTTCCGGACACGGTCCTTTTCCTCTATTTCTTTTAGCTTCTGACGTACTAACTGAAAATTAGCCTTGAACTTCTTTACCTTCTCTTCATTTTTAGAAGTAATATCAGCTTCACAAAGCACCATTAAATCATCAATGTCATCGCCGGCTTCAAATAATAAACGGCGGATAGCAGAATCCGTAATTTCTTCTTCACTCAAAACGATGGGACGCATATGCAATGTTACCATTTTCTGAACGTACTTCATTTTTTCATTGGTAGGCAACTTCATTCTACGGAAAATATCCGGTATGATTTTTTCGCCAATAAAATTGTGGTTATGAAAAGTCCAGCCTACCCTGGAATCAAACTTCTTGGTAAGTGGTTTACCTATATCATGTAATAAGGCCGCCCAACGAAGCCATAAGTTATCGGTATGTTTGCATATATTATCCAACACTACCAATGTATGGGTGAAATTGTCTTTATGCCCAATTCCATCTTTTGTTTCAGCTCCCTTTAAAGAAAGCAACTCAGGAAAAATAAGCTCCAGCAATCCTGTTTTCTCCAGTAATATAAAACCTACAGAAGGTTTCCTGGACATCATCATTTTATTCAACTCGTCTGCAATGCGTTCTTTGGAAATGATTTCGATACGTTCCTTATTCCGTGCGATGGCGTCAAAAGTATTCTCTTCAAGGAAGAAACCCAGTTGAGCGGAAAAGCGGATACCGCGCATCATTCGAAGGGGATCGTCTGAGAAAGTAATATCGGGGTTGAGAGGAGTACGTATAACAAAGTTTTTCAAGTCCTCCAAACCTCCAAAAGGATCTATCAACTCGCCGAAGCGGTCTTTATTCAGGCATATTGCCAGGGCATTAATCGTAAAGTCCCTGCGGTTCTGGTCATCTTCGAGGGTGCCATCTTCAACAATCGGGTTTCTCGAATCCCGGTTATAGGATTCCTTACGGGCACCCACAAATTCAACTTCGAGTTCTTTCAGTTTCACCTGGGCAGTACCAAAGTTTTTAAAAATAGTCAGGCTGGCACGTTTTCCTAATTTAGAAGCTACCTTTTTAGCAAGTTCTATTCCACTTCCAACCACCACAACATCAATGTCTTTTGAGGGACGCTTCAGAAAAATATCACGGACGAATCCCCCAATGACATAGCATTCCTGTTGTTGTTCGTCAGCTGCTTCCGAGATTATCTGAAATATCTTTTCTTGTAAGTATTTTTTCATAAAGGGATCATCCTGTTTTTGGATCACAAAGGTAAGAGAATAAAGTCAGATGGCAAAGAATCACGTAGGACCAGATTTATAGAGTATTTTCGATTTGAATGTTTGCCTTTTTAAGGTGAAACGAAACATACTGGATGTAGAACGAACAGGATTAATTGAGTTGTAAAAAAATGATTTCTGTTCCATAAACGTATAAAGGATGATCTATCAGAACATACTAAGTACAACATAAATAGAAAAAGGATCTACCGGACATCTCCGATAGATCCTTTTTCCATTTAAATCTAACAAAATTAGAATACTGATCAATCCACTTTTTTGGCTTTTCTTGTTCGAGCTTTTTTTAATTCGTCTTCAAGGAATTCAATTTCCTTTTCCTGATGGTCGATGGTTTTCAGTAATTCATTCAATTCTTCGTTTTCAATTGTTGTAGGGTATTGGGCATCCACTCTTTCAAGGAAATCGGCCAATATATTCATATAATTCATGAATGCTTCATAGGGTGATTCATAATTCGTGCCATAGGCATCTTTATGACTCATGTAACGAAAATGATCGGAGGATTGAAGCATTAACCAGTCATGTTGCAGGGGTTTATCATTACATAAACGAACACGTTCACTGACTCCATACAATTTATGCAATGCTTCTTGCTGTAAATCATTACCTGTCCATGCACTAATATCTTTCTCCAGGCCAGCCCAGCTTATCGGATGAGATGCACTTATATTCCCAGCAGTTTCATACTTTTTACCAACTTCAGAGGGCAATATAAACCCTATTTGTTGTTCCATGGCATGATAAGGTAAAGCTTTCAGAAAGTCATAGATACCGGATTCCGGACGTTGGAAAATCCCTAAAGCTTCATATCCCATCCATAAATTGATGATTTTTTCTTCTTCAGGCATTGCATTTAACCAACTTACAAATTTTTCAGCAGACAGCGGGTAATCAACCCAGGATTGATTGCTAAAATGGAAAGCAATGTCATCACTTAGTTTATGGTTCCGAACAAGCAATTTAAGTTTTGGAAGATATTCATGAGTGTAAACATAATTTGGACTTTTCCAACCCAGCACCTGACGTGCTTCATCAAGAAGAATTGTCTTATATCCCATTTTAGAAACCAGTTCACCTATTTCATCCGAATATATTAACTCTGCATTCCGAAAAACGGTTGGTTTCTTGCCAAATAATTCCTCGATTTTTGCAGCATGCATTTTTACCTGCTGTTCAAATTCATTCGCATCGAAAATTGATGAAAGTGAATGTGCATAAGGCTCAGCAAGGAATTCAACACTCCCTGTTTTTGCAAGTTCCTTAAAACTATCGATCACTTCGGGTGCATACTGTTCAAATTGTTCCAATGCAATACCCGAAATTGAAAAAGTACAACGAAAATTTCCATTTGAACTTCGAATTAATTCGGCAATAGTCCTGTTTGAAGGCAAGTATGATTGATCAGCCAAAAAGCGGATTCGCTCTTCGTTTTGAAAGTCATCATAATAATAATGATCTTGTCCGATTTCAAAAAATCGATAACGTTTCAAACGAAGTGGTTGATGAATTTCAAAATAAAAACAAATGTTTCTCATATTTTTAATATGTGTTTTATAGGTATTCAGATTTTTACATTACACTTTCGTAAATGGCACGAACTTTCAACCCGGCATCTTGCCATTTTATATTGTTAACTTCCTCAAGACCCAATTTACTTAGACTTTCATACATAGCAGGGTTCATTACAATAGCATAAATTGCATCGGCCATGGCATCTATATCCCAATAGTCCGTTTTAATTGCATGGGATAGAATTTCAGCACAACCCGATTGTTTGGAAATGATAGATGGAGTACCAACCTGCATAGCTTCAAGAGGCGAAATGCCAAAAGGCTCAGAAACTGAAGGCATTATATAAACATCACTCTCAGCTAGCATTTCATGAACCTGTCTTCCTTTTAAAAAACCCGTGAAGTGGAATCGATCTGCTATATTTCGTTTAGCTACTAAATCTATCATAGCAATCATCATATCGCCATTTCCGGCCATTACAAACCGAACATTTTTTGTCCTTTGTAAAACACGATAAGCGGCTTCAACAAAATATTCAGGACCTTTTTGCATTGTGATGCGGCCTAAAAAAGTGACAATCTTTTCTTTCCGGGGTGTCTTTTTAAATAAATCTATATCTTCGAGCGGATCAACAGCATTATGAACGGTAGTTACTTTACGTGGATCCTGATGATATTTTTCAATTACAATTTTACGTGTTAAATCGCTCACTGTCATAATATGATCGGCAGCATCCATGCCCCGTTTTTCAATTCCATAGACTACTGGGTTTACTTGTCCCCTGCTTCTGTCAAAATCTGTGGCATGAACGTGAATTACAAGCGGCTTCCCTGATATCTGTTTTGCAAAAACACCTGCAGGGTATGTCAGCCAGTCGTGTGAATGTATGATATCAAATTCCATTTGATTGGCCAATACGCTGGCTACCGCTTCATAATTTGATATTTCTTCGATTAAATTATCCGGATACCGACCTGAAAAATCAATACACCCTAAATCATTCGTATAAATTCGGCTATAGTCGTATTTAATCCCTTTACGTAACCAAAAATACTCATCAGGATGCATTTGCGATCCGATGCGTTGGTTCACATGATCCCAGTCGGTATCTTTCCAAACGACAGGTACGTTGCAAGCACCAATAATTTTTAAAAAACTTTGATCTTCATCGCCATGAGGTTTCGGAATCACAAATGTTATTTCCATATCCTGCTGTAATGACATTCCTTTTGTCAATCCATAGCTGGCTGTCCCTAATCCTCCTAAAATATGAGGCGGAAATTCCCATCCAAACATTAGTGCCTTCATGTTATTCGTTTTCGTATTTTTTCAATATGTCCAATACTCTCAATACTTCTGCCACACTCATTGCAAATGACATGCCTCCATGACCTTTATAAGGCGGGTTTCCATCAAATAATTCCGGGAGCGTGCCTATACAAAGCTCTGTCATCTCTGCTTCAAAACCAATCATCATTCTTTCTAAAAATGATTTTCCGCTTTGTTTGTAAATCCTTAAATACGCTGTTGCAAAAGCTCCAAAAGTGCATGGCCATACAGGTCCGTTGAAATAGTTTCTGTCACGGTCCAGTTGCCCCCCAACATAATTTGGTCTATACGAACCACTCTTAGGACTTAATGAGCGTAACCCTTTGGGAGTGAGTAGTTCTTTAGTTGTAATATCCAAAACTGATTTCTGTTGATGTTTGTTCAATGGGGAAAAAGGTAAACTTACAGCCAGAATCATGTTTGGACGGACTTCCTGATCATTGTAATTACCATCTACGTAATCATATAAATAAGTTCCATTCCAGAAAGTTTTTACGAATGCTTCACGTGCAATTTCTGCCTGGTAATCCAATAAGTCCGCAGCATGTTCAAGGCCTTTTTCTCTTGTTAATAATGACGTGAATTTTAAAGCGTTGCACCACAGGGCATTTATTTCGACTACATATCCGGTTCGAGGTGTTATCGGGCTGCCATTTTCAATTGCATTCATCCATGTTGCCGGTTTTTCAATGCCATTAACATAAAGCAATCCATTATTGTGAAGAAATAAATTTGGGTGATTCTGTTTCCGAATAAACGAAATGATTTTTGTAGCCAGTTCACCATACCGAATGGCTGCTGCCTTAACAGAAACTGTTATTGAAAATTGCTGTACAGTCCATAAAAACCAAAGCAATACATCCGGATCATCTATTCCTTGTAATTTGTATCCGCCTTTTTCTCCATTCATAAAACGTTGTATTTCGGGTATTGCCGTATCCATGATGGCGTCAAAGTAATCCATTCTGTCGATTGATAACGTACAACCCGTCAATGCTACAAATTGATCGCGTGCACGGGCTGAAAACCAAGGATAACCAGCCAATAAATAAGTCTTATCACCTTCCCTTTTATAGAATTGCTGAGCTGAGTTCTTTAAACAACTAAACATATCCAGTCGATGATTTCTCCTGGTTAATTCTTCATCCCAGAGTGCCTTGAGTTTACGGGGTGGTACTTCAGATATTCCGGCAGAGAAGATAATTGATTCGCCTTTCTTAATGGGTAATTCAAAATATCCGGGAACTAATAAGTCTTCTTTGTAATCATAGCCCCGTTCTTTCTCTTTGAAATATTCTACGTTTTTATACCAATATGGTTGATGATTGTATTCAACTTTCTTTGAGAATTGCATGCATAAATCCGGATACTTTTCGTATAGACTCATAGATATCCCATTATTGATCACTTGATATGAGGTTTCAGCAACATTGTTTTCATGGGTCAATTCATTAACACTTCGAAATGCGAGAAATGGTTTGAAACGAAGCAGAGTCGGTGAATGTGCTTCCAGCAAGGTATATTTAATAAGAACTCTTGGCTCAAATGAAACTAATAGCCTTTCTTTGGAAAGTATTACTCCGCCTACTCGATACACTGTTCTGGAAATCACTTCACAATCAAATTGACGAATGTATTTATGCCCGTTTGGACTGAAATTATTTCCCTCGAAATTATGTACTCCCAAGTTAAACTCGGCTCCATGTTGAATGACAGTTTCATCCAACGATGATAATAACACGTGGTTTGAATCGTCAATTTCAGGTAAGGGCATCACTAATTGACCGTGATATTTACGGGTATTGCAATCAATCAAGGTAGTGCTGTTATATGTTCCGGCCCGATTGGTACGAATCATCTCTTTGGAAAGTGATTTTTCAAGATTTATCAGCAAAGTTTTGTCAAAATTGAGGTAACTCATAGTTCGAAGTTAATATTTAATTCTGATTCGTTAACTTTAAGGCAATTGGTTTTGTGCGAAATAGAAATGAAATTGTGTTATGAACCGAATCATTTTAATATTTCTGTTTCAGACCGCAATGTATTAATTTTTTTCCAAATAACGATGGTTTTATTTGCTTGAATTCACTTAAATTGTTTTTTTTTATTTAAGGCTATGTTTTTTAATTAATTGATATTTCGTGCGTTGAGTTTAAGATGAAAAATATATATTTGCCTATTTTTCCTGAACTCAGAAAAAATACTTTTTATCACATAGTCACATTTACAGCTAAAGAAGTTGTAACTTTGCGTCCTAATGACAAGTGAGAACAAAATGCCACAAGAGTCAATTCCTTTCTCAAACAAGC
>Ga0302215_10002741_pt1 | contig 12051 bp, 7 predicted proteins | sample II_Fen_N3_1_FD_194580 | JGI IMG/M metagenome (GOLD analysis project Ga0302215, IMG submission 194580) | Peat permafrost microbial communities from Stordalen Mire near Abisko, Sweden - II_Fen_N3_1 | ecosystem: Environmental > Terrestrial > Soil > Wetlands > Permafrost | place: Sweden: Abisko... | reverse complement strand
GCAAAAATTCGGGTGTTTCCTCATAGGCTGGAATCCCGGGATACTTATGAATTGCAGTGAAGCAAGTCATAAAGCATTAAAAAAATATACAGCATCAATACTCATCCTGGTATTTATCTGGGGATCTACCGGGTATTGCTTTGCCGAACGGTATTTGTCGGTCACCACCTGGTGGGGTTGTGCGCTGACAGCTCTCTCGTTTATCATAATAGTGATTCAGATTGAACGGCAAGTGATTTTAACCGTCGGGAAAAATAAACTGCTGACAATTTTCAGGGTCATCCTGGCAGTATTTATGGCGTTGATCGGCTCGGCTATCCTGGATCAGATTATCTTCAAGAATGATGTTGCCAAGGTATTAATTGAACTTCGTACCGATCAGGCAAAAATCATTGCCGGTAAAAGACAACTTACAATTCAGGCAGAGATCAACAAACTCACTGCTACCATGGATTCGCTGGAGAATATTAATACCCGGTTGAACGATGAAGTGGCAAAACATCCAACGGTAGCAATTACCAATGTAACCACTGAACGGGTGCCTGTCACCCAGCCTGATGGCACCCGACGAATTGAAACCAGGAGTACTGTATCCCAGCAGCATGTGGCCAGCACCCGCATTGAACAGATTCATACGAATACCATTACTATCAAAACCTGCAGGGACCGGTTGGAAAAACTTTATAACCAAAAAATCAATGTAGAGGAAACAGTCCGGAAAGAACTGGAACAAAATGCCGGATTTCTGGAAGAACTCAAAGCCATGATCATTATTATAAAGAGCGACCTGGTAGCCGGAGCCTTCTATTTTATCCTGTTTGCCTTTATATTTTCACTCGAACTGCTCGTTGTAATGAGTAAGGTGGGCGATAACAAGTGCGATTACGATTTGATTATTGAACATCAACTGAACGTGAAAAAGAATTCATTGGATGAAATGGTGAAGAAATAACACCTCACCTACTAACCCCTTCTCCTAAAGGAAAGGGAGAATTAGAAAGCCCTTCGCGAGTGGGGCTTTTTTATTTTCCTTTAACCGGCTACTCACCATGAATATTGAAGCAAACAGTTGGTTGATTGTTTCAGTAGTGTGAAGACATAATCTCAAAAATTAATAATGCAGGATTGAATTTCAGGTATCAACATCCTACTACCGGCTACCGACTGATTTTCTCCACTTTAGCTCCACCTTTTGTCCGTATCCGCTTTGCCATAAAATAAAAAATAAATGATTTGTACTCACTATGTACCCGGTATATAAACTGTTTCAATATTAATACAGATTATATACTAATTATATACTGATTATATACTGATTACTAACTAATTATTACCAAACCGGATGTGGACCGGATGTGGACAGGATGTGGACGAAACAAGAAGCATATATTTTAAATAAATTTATGAATTTATAGCGTAAACTTAAAAAAGAAATGCACTAAAACAAAATGTCTTAATAATATTCTGAGAATTTAGTTAAGAGATAGAGCGAATAATAAAAAAACTAAAATCAGTATACCAAATGTGATTTTCCAGGATTATATCATTTTCCTTAATTCTCAGAAAATATTAATAAAATTAATTCTTTTATGTATTAGGAAATATTTTTGTTATTCATTATAAATAATATACTTCTGTAAATGTAATATTCTAAACTACATATAGTTGTAGCAGTATAATTTTAAGTACGTAGCGGCGATAAATTAACATTATTCATCGTATTATCAATTTTAATAGACGTTAATTTGTAAACATATTGAATATATGTTACATAATTATTAATATAATTTACATGATTTCCACTGTAAAAATCATTCGACAATTCTTCATAATTGACATCTTAAATGCCTTCCATTTTAATACAATTCATTTTTTACGAAATTCAAACGGAATTGGATTTCCTGAAATACATATTGTCTTCTCTTCTCCATATCTAAATCCATGTAAAAAAAATTTATAGTATTCATCCGATTAAAAATTTACAAATAATATACCTGACCGACCATTTTATAATTACAAATTACCGGATATCAATTCTATATTTTTTATGAACTATTTGTAAATATATAACCGATACTTCATTTTAATTATTTAAAAAAACCTTATACAGGCTATCATACTACCGGTAAAAAGTTACTGATCCTGTCAATTTCTGAAAATTGCATTCATTAAACAAAAAAAATGAGAATAAAACTACTTATTTTAATTATCCTGAGTATACTTTTGACTTTTCCTGTAACAGGATATAGTCAGGTACCAAATTTAAAAACAGTCTCAAACTTTATACTTTTCACTTCCAATGGAGCCCTGACCAATACAGGTGCCACAGTGACAGGTGGAGGTGATATCGGTACGAACCTGGGTGGGATTACCGGTTTTACGGGAGATAAAAGCATGCAACATATTCAGGATCCTGAATCGCAACAATGTTCGCTTGATTTAAGGGATTTGTACGAAGAGATAAGAATAATTCCTGTAACCAGAACCTTATCGGATACTGATTTACCATTACGGGATACGTATACGGCGGGCATATATGTTATCAACAAAGCAATCACCCTTGGGATAACACTGACCCTTGATGCCCAGAACAATCCGGATGCTTTGTTTATTTTCAAGATAAACGGTGCTTATTCATCGGCTGCAGGAACCAAAATCATTTTAATAAACGGTGCTTTACCCAAAAATGTGTATTTCAGTGTGGAAGGCGCTATCAGCTTTGGAGCCGGTGCTGCAATGAAAGGAACATTTCTGTCGAATACCGGAGCCATTGACTTTGCAGCAGGTGCTTCCCTGGAAGGCAGGGCATTGACAAATTCAGGGGCAGTATCATTGTATGAGAATATTGTGATGAATGTATTTACTCAAGTGCCTGACTATATATTAATTCAGCCAGGCATTCAGCAATCTACCGGCACCATTACCATCCTAAGTCCAAAAGAAAGAGGCATGGCCTACAGCATTGATGGAAGTAATTATGCCAATTCAACAGGAATATTCAACCAGGTGCCACCCGGTACATATATTGTTACTGCCAGGGATTCGGCAGGTTGCATATCGGCAGGATCGAAATTAAAAATTTTACCATTCCTAAACTTAGGGGTCAATTCCGAATTTGCCATATTTTCCAGAAACGGAAAAATTCAGAATTTGAGTGAATCAACTCAGGTAACCGGCAATATCGGGAGTCAGATAGGCGGTATAGATTTTAGTGAAGGGAAAATATGTGGACAAATTTATACCAATAATTCAATTACACGACAGGCTGATGAAGATTTGGTCACTTTGAACCGTGATTTATCAACCAATGTGTGCGACACGACTATAACGACCCTTTTCGGCAACGGGCAGGTATTATTTCCAAAAGTATACTGTTTCGGAGCGGCCTTAATATTAACAGGTGATTTAACGTTGGATGCACAGGGTGATCCAACTGCAATATTTATTTTTAGAATAGGGGGCGCTTTTAAAACCGCTACCCACTCAAAGGTTATTTTGAAAAACGGGGCATCCATGTGCAATGTCTACTGGCAGATAATTGGAGCCATCACCATAGAAGAGGAATCGGAATTCAGAGGGAATATAGTATGTACCGGAGCCATCATTTTTGAAGATGGGTCCTCTTTACAGGGAAGGGCGCTTTCAATGACCGGAGCCATCACATTGCATAACCAGGTCAAGGTAAACATATTGCCCAGTCCGTCCATCGTAGTTATTCAACCTACCAATAAGGTCAGCACCGGAACTATAACGATTGTTGCACCTACGGGCGCGGATGTAACCTACAGCATTGATGGCAAAAGTCACAGTAACCGGACCGGCATATTTACAAATGTAGCACAGGGCACCTATACTGTCACTGCCCGGAATATGGAATGCAGCAGTTGCCCGGGTACACAGGTTACAATTGGTCAACCTGTATGGACGGGCTCTGTAAGCAATGCATGGAATAATGAGAGCAATTGGAGTCCGAATTCAATACCCACTGCCGGGCAGGACATAATAATACAGAATGTGCCTAAAAGTCCGGTAATTAATCTTCTGAAGGGAATAACTGCTGTTTGTAACAATATGACGATCAAACAAGGAGCATCATGCACGATTTTCCCCGGTAATATACTAACGGTAAACGGAACAGTTTTCAACCAGGCAGGAACATCAGGGCTGGTCATCAAATCAAGTCCGATTGATGAAATTTCCAATGGTACCCTGATTTTTAATAACTCAATCAGTGACTCATTATCAGCAACAGTTGAAATGTATTCCAAAGCATCATGGGATAAAACGCAAGTCGCGGGAAGCGTCTATAAATGGCAATTCTTTGGAATTCCACTTCGTTCGGTGAAGGCCGACCCAACATTTGCGGGAGCGTATGTCCGCAGAGCGTATGAGTCGGGAAGTCCAACCACACCAAGTTGGGTACAGTTGCAAAACGAATCAGTACTTACTTCATTTACCGGGTATGAAATAGTTCAGAAAAATCCGACCATCTATACCTTTACAGGATTTCTGGAGAACAGAAGCTTAAAAAAGACAGTGGCTTATACTGAGGGAGCTTATTATCCCGGACAACATCTTATCGTTAATCCCTATACGGCAGCTATTGATATTACCAAACTTAGTTTTGGTTCCGCTATGGAAGAATCCATTTATTTATATAATACCGGATCGTTGAATGACTGGAAAAACAGCAAAGCAATGATTTATGACCAGGCAGCAATTAATCCGGGACAATATACAGTTTCGACGAAACAAACTGCCGGCAAAGCAGCGGGTATCCCGGGACAGATACCATCCATGCAGGCGTTTCTGGTGAAAGCAAATAACAATTCGATTGACGCCACCCTGGACATACCCTATAGTTCGGTAGCCATAAAAAATGATGTGAAGCAAAGTGCTCCCGGAATTAAAGGACTAAAACCAGAAAATACAACCGTATTTACAAGAATAGATGTAAAAGGATCACGTTTTGCCGACCGGATGTGGATATTTACTGATGCCGGTTGCTCGCATAATTTTGATAACGGATGGGATGGTCGAAAATTCATTGGATCATCACTTACCCCACAGATTTTTGCTATGGAGGAGGACGAATATTATCAAATTAACGCGGTAGATGATATAAACAATTCGTATCTGGGTTTTCTGGCAGGTGAAGATAGTAACTATGCGATTACTTTTACGCATGAAAATATACAAACCTATTATTCAGGAATTTATTTACAGGATCTAAAAGAAAATAAAGTGGTTGATATTTCAACAGGTGGAACGATATATTCATTTGAAGCAAACAAAACCGACTCATTAAAACGGTTTAAAATACTGACTTTTCCGGTAATTACAGCGTTGGATGAAACCAATATGCCATTCAGAATATTTAATTCGAAGGAAACTATCTTTATTCATAATTTTTCCAATGTTGGAGGGGATATATCTATCTATGACATGACAGGACGGTTCAGACAAAAATTAATTTTTGAACCAACTAAAATTACCGTATTGAAAACCTCCCTGCCAGCCGGCGCATACATTATCCGTGCTAAAACCAGTTCGGGACAAGAACTAAAAAAACTGGTCTTGATCTAAAAGGATGTCTGGCTGATTATTATTGTAAAGATATCCGGATTTGAATACATTCAGGATTACCCCCAACCCTACTCTATTATTAGAAAAACAATTAATAAAAGAGCTCCGCGAAAGTAGGGCTTTTTTTATGGGATCAGGTATGGTAAAGGCTATTCGTATAAAAAAATCAGCTGATTGTAAATTTCTAAATATTTTATTAAATTTATTTATATTTTTGTAAATCAATCACCCTATTCATAGTGTATCTTTGTAAGACGAAAAATTGAGTTGTTGGTTTTCAGAATATTATAGATTGATTTTTATTGAATAGATGGTGAAGAACAATATTAATCATAAAGCATAATTGGTAAATTTTAATTTTTTTGTGTGTTCTGCACAAATTATAACTGCCTAAACAATTTTCAAATAAACAATTTAAATCTTTATTATGCGTGAAAACGGATTTGTTGGTCAATTAATATGTGACACATGCGGAAGTGATGAACATTTCGAGACTAATGAAGATAAAACCTATGTGAAATGTTGCATTTGTGGTCGAGAATACTTTGGAGGATACAACGAATTACTACTGTTAAATAAACCACGTATTACAGAAATTGCGAAAATAGAAGGCAGAAAATTGGCTTATGAAACAATGAGGAGCATACTAAAAAAACTAAAATAAAAATATGGAATCAGCTATAATTATTTCTTACATTACTTTGGGCGTATTACTTTTTGGTGGATTATGTAGCTTATGGGTATATCTCATTCATGATTATAAATTAAAGAATCAGCAATTAGATATAAATAAACAAAATATTTCAATTAATGAGTCTCAAATCGAGAAAAATAAAATAGAGCAAATTAATCCAAAAGCAGCTGATATTAACATTAACCTTTTACAATATTCAGGAACAGGAATTCATATTGTTAGAATTTATAATAAAGGTAAATCTAAAGCTAAAAATGTCAGGATGGGTAATAATACACTAAATAACGAAAATGGAATAATAATTAGTTCCTTTGAGGACATTGAAGGTATTGATTCAATGGGACATGTAGATTTCGAATTAACTTGTAGCATACAATTAAAAAGTAACAATTCTTTAGTCTTAATTTGGGATGATGAAATGAAAAAAGATAATTCAAAAGAATTCTCAATCAATCTATGATAATGACAACAATTTAATTATTCATAGTTTCAGTAAAGTTCAGTTGTCTGAAAAGGGATAAATTCCATTTTTTAGTCCAAGTTTGCACACATTGGATAGTTCAAGTTTAGCTAAGCGCAACTTGGACTGAAAACAAAAGAAGTTTATAACTTAAACGATATAAAACAGTTACAAACTGTACGGGTTATCAGCACAAGTTATCGCTTCGCTCAAACTTACGTTATACAGGGATTAAAATTTAGTATCTTTAATTACACTGAAAAAATGATTAAAAAACATTTAAATGAAGTTATTTAGAGCTTAATTAACAACATCATATTATAATCGAAATAATGGAACAATTATCAAACTTTTTACTTCAATTTAATATTCCTCAATTAGAATTTGAATCTACTGGTTTAAATTGGGATAATCTACTCAAAATAAGAGAAGATTATGAATTATTCAAACAAGAACTTATTGCTCCAGCGAATTATTTAATTGAGGCATTTCATAATGTTGATTCTGTGCATTCTGTTAGATTTAGGATTAAAAACTCTTATCATCTGATAGAAAAAATAATTCGTAAAAAGATTGATGATCCAAAAAGAAATATAGATATTGATAATTATAAAACGGAAATAACAGATCTAATCGGCTTAAGAGCATTACATTTATTTAAATATGATTGGTTAAGTATCAATAGTTTTATTATTGGAAACTGGAATTTAAAAGAAGAGCCTATTGCATACTATCGAAAAGGGGATTCTTCAGAGTATATTGATCTATTTAAAAAAAATGGTTGTAAAGTCAAAGAACATCCTTTTGGTTATCGATCGGTACATTATCTAGTTGAAACGAATCCAAACAAAACGACATATATTTCAGAAGTCCAGGTCAGAACTATATTTGAAGAAGGCTGGAGTGAAATTGACCATAAGATAAGATATCCTTACGATAAAAGCAACCAACTTTTGAGTCAATTTCTAGAAATGTTTAATCGACTTTCTGGCAATGCTGATGAAATGGGATCATATGTTCAATACCTTAAAAAAGAACTTGATAGTAAAGAAAAAGAATTTAAAGAAGCCGTTGAAAAAAAAACATCTATCATAGAGGATTTAAAATTAAAAATTAAAGAATTGGAATTAAAGCCAAAAGATGCTTTAAATTTAGAGAACGAACTTAATGAAATATTAAAACTACCGACACATGATTTTAACGAATTTGGATTTAAATTACCAGATTTTGAAAATATAGTATTTCCTGATTATTCGGAACTTAAATTAACCGATTTCTCTAAATTTAAATTCCCTATCAATCACAATTTTAAATTACAGGAAAAAACATCTGTAATTTATCCTAATAAAACAAAAAAGAAATATGGTAAAAAACAATAGATAGCCAATACAAAACAATGTATTTAGAAAAGAAGTAGAAAATTATTCACCCCTTTTAACCCAAAAACAAGATTCAAAACCAATTTTATTAAAACTTACAATTATAGAATTTAAGCTAGCCATAACATTAGTAATCAATTTGTTGGATATTAATATAAAATTATAGCAAAAGACTTTATAATGTGAAGTCCATTTTATAATGACATTTTAAATATATTTATATGAAAAATAGACATATTCAAATAGAGTATAAAACAATAACTGAAAAGATTGAAGAATGGGATTTTAGATTAAAGAAATCTGTATACAAAGGAAATACAGTGGATTACTTTTGTGCAAATGTTTATCATAAAGGTTTGAATAAATATATTGATATAAAAACATTTGATGAATTAGAGACTAAAAATGAAATTGAATTCAGAATAAAGGAATTTAATTACGAATGGACTTTAATTCAATTTAATCAACTTGACACCTTATTAGTTGATGGATTAAGTTTTCCAAATCATTTCAATTGGAATAACTTAAAAAAGAATCATGATTATAATGAACCGGAAATTAATTCAGAAAAAGATTTTCAGGAACTAGGTGAACCTAAGGAAATCGAAATATTATTAAAGTTCCCCGAAAAACCAAATGACAAAAGCTTAATTAGTGAGTTACCACAATTAAATGATTTTACTCCTAAAACAAATATATTAGATATTTTCTTTGGTAAAACGAATAAAATAGAAGAAGCAGAAAGAAAATTTAAAGAAGCTTATCAAGAAGCGTTGAAAAGAAAGGATATTGTATTTAATAACAATTTAAAAGGTTGGGAGTTAAAGTGTTGTGAAATTGAAGAATTAAATGAGAAAATAAAATCAGAGAATCATAAAAATATAAGTGAATATGATCTTTGTTTACAAGAAATTGAGAAAAGTATTGAAAAAAAGAAAAACGAGAGATTAATAAGAAAAGAAGAATTTGATAATACTCAGGAAATTTGGAATAAACATATTGAAGAATTAGAAAACCAATATAATAGTGGCAACTTCAATTCTGTTGTTGATTATTCAAAATTGATACTTGAATATTCGAATTATCCAGAATTTGTTCATAAAAATTTTGACATTGATTATAATTCACATACAAAAATTTTAGTGGTTGAATATGCTTTGCCACCTATTGATTCAATACCAACATTGAAAGGAGTTAAGTGGATTAAACAGGAGTTTAAAGAGTATCATATTTCAGAGATTCAAGTGCAAAAGAATTTCGAAAAAACGATATATAATATCACATTGAGAACTATTTACGAACTATTTCATTCAGATGAAATCAATGCTTTAGATGCTATTTGTTTTAATGGTTGGGTAAGTTCAATTAATAAAGCTACAGGAACAAGAGAAAATAACTGCATTTTATCAATTCAAGTAAAAAAAGAAGAATTTGGAAAAATAGACTTGAGTTTTGTTGACCCAAAAACTTGCTTTAAATCATTCAAAGGAGTTTCAAGTAGCAAACTCAGTGCAATTGCTTCTGTTCAACCAATAATTCATATAAATAGAAAAGATAAGCGATTTGTAGAATCCCAAAATGTAACACAAGATATAGATGAATCAACCAATTTGGCTGCAATGGATTGGGAAGAATTTGAACATTTAATCAGAGAACTGTTTGAAAAAGAGTTTAGCTATAACGGTGGTGAAGTAAAAGTAACACAAGCAAGTAGAGATGGTGGTGTAGACGCCATAGCTTTTGATCCAGATCCAATACGAGGAGGGAAAATAGTTATACAAGCAAAAAGATATACAAATACAGTTGGAGTATCTGCCGTGAGGGATTTATATGGCACAGTTATGAATGAAGGTGCAAACAAAGGTATTCTTGTTACAACTTCTGATTATGGTCCTGACTCTTATGAATTTGCAAAGGGTAAACCAATCACACTTTTAAATGGCGGTAACTTGCTTTATCTTCTTGAAAAACACGGCCATAATGCAAAGATTGATATTGAAGAGGCAAGAAAAATGATGAAGGGATGACAATAAGATGATGTTTTATTTATCTAAACAGATTATTTGAAACCAGTGAATCATATAATGATGGAATATATAAAAAATGGAACGTGTATTTGGTGCAAGAAAACGAAACCTGATGTGAAATTCAATAATCGTCCGCACTCAATTCCTAAAAGTATGGGTAGTGATACAATTGGCTTTGATATATGTAATGATTGTAATCATTTTTTTGGGACTATTGATAAAACGATTGTACCATTTTTATCAATAGAAGTTTGTGTTAATGAGATATTTAATGTAATAAGACTTAATTTTAATCATGATAGAAATGAAAATACACATTATGAATTTCGTTCAATTTACTTTAATTATTGGCATTCGAGAAAAACACTAACAATTAAGGATTCTTTCAAATTCAAAAGAGATTTTTTGATTACTTTTACAAGACAATTTAACAGGGGTTTATATGAAATATTTCTTCAAGAGTATCATAGACAAACTGAAAAAGGATTGGATAAAAAATTTGACAGAGTTAGAGAGTTTGCACGATGGAATAAAGGATATTTGCCTGTCTATTCAATATCTAATGTAAAATTTTTCTTTGTTGAAAATAATATAAGTAACCCAATTATACATTTTTCAAAAATGACTCTTGAAGATATTGATTCTTACGGCTTCTATATTTTTTATCTATGGGGTCAAATATTCTTTTTAGAAGTAACATCAAAAGCAGATATTTACAGGTCAGAATATCTTCAAAAACAAGCTAATTTATATCTTCTTCCATTTGACGGTAGCGAAAAAATTATTGAATTAAATAATATTCTAGATTTAGATTTTACATTAAGAGGTTTATCAACTCCCATTTAATCCATTATAAGATTATCTCATGCTACTAAATCTACTCCTATATACCATCGAACAAGATGAATCCAACCGGGATAAATTCATGGATTTATTCCAGGAGAAGGAAATGGTATCAAAGACCACCCTATTGAACGAAGGAGAGATTTCCAACTACATGTATTTTGTCAAAAAAGGATGTCTGCGGTTGTGGTTTAACAACGAGGGCAATGACATTACCTTTCAGTTTTTCTTTGAGCATCAGGCTGTTTCTTCCTTCGAGAGTTTCTTTGACAAAAAACCAAGCCTGTTTACCCTGGAAAGCATTGAACCAACGACGGTGGTTTCTCTGAGCAGGAATGGTTTTGACCTCTTATTTAGCCATTATCCGGAACTAAACGGCGTATTTTATAAGATGCTGATACGACGTATGGGGGACTATGCAAAGCTATTCCTGTCGCGCATAAAAAACAATCCGCAGAAACGGTATCAGGAATTGCTACAGGAGAATCCTGAAATACTGCAACGTGTCGCCCAGCATTATATCGCCTCCTACCTGGGCATTACCCCTATTTCGTTGAGCAGGATTAAAAACAGAAAATAAATTTCATTTCTTATCAATTGTTATCGTCCGACGATTCTATTCGGGATACTTTTGTATAAAAAGAGAAAATATGAAATTCAGGAACAACACCCTACCCGGGTTCATCACTGTAAACACAGAAAAATGCAAGGCTTGCTGGAAATGCATGGAAGGCTGTCCGAACAAGGTATTTGCCAAAATAGACTTTTTAGGACACAGGCATATAAAAGTCAGTCATCCTGAAAATTGCACGGGTTGTTTGAAATGTGTCAAGGCATGCACATATGATGCCATTACAAAACCGTTAAATAAATGCATATGAATAAGCCGACTCAGAACCTGTTGTTCTCTATAAACAGCGTGTTGCTTTTATGTAGCATAACCGCAGCCTTTTCAGGATTAACCATTATGATCCGCTACCACATGGGCCATTCCGGAATGATTAATGTTACCGATGAATTTTGGGGATTTGATTATTTTGTCTGGTCGGGGATTCATAAAAC
>Ga0302215_10002740_pt1 | contig 12052 bp, 5 predicted proteins | sample II_Fen_N3_1_FD_194580 | JGI IMG/M metagenome (GOLD analysis project Ga0302215, IMG submission 194580) | Peat permafrost microbial communities from Stordalen Mire near Abisko, Sweden - II_Fen_N3_1 | ecosystem: Environmental > Terrestrial > Soil > Wetlands > Permafrost | place: Sweden: Abisko... | reverse complement strand
TTGAATTTCTTGGAAAAACATACCAAACTAAAGCTGATAAACAAGGCAACTGGAAAGTGGATCTTCCTGCCATTATAGCAGGCGGTCCTTATTCCATGAAGGTAAATGAGATTGAAATCAAAGACATTTTGATGGGCGATGTTTGGTTATGTTCAGGGCAATCAAATATGGAATTGATGGTTTACAGAGTGCTGGATTTGTATCAAAAAGAAATAGAGCAAACGAATAATACCAATATTCGCTATTTTAAACCAACGATTCGGACTGATTCGCAAACTCCTCAAAACGACTTTAAGGAAGGCGCATGGCTTCCGGCTACTCAGACCAATATCCTGAATTTCTCGTCCTTATCTTATTTCTTTGGAGATCAGTTGTATCAAAAATACAAAGTGCCAATTGGACTTATTAATAATGCGATTGGAGGTTCGGCTATAGAATCGTGGGTAAGTGAAGATTTTATGAAATCATACATGGAAAAATGGACTGCTACCAAAGCTAAATCAGATTCTATTCGTGCAACAAGAACTGCTGGAACACCTCCGGTTCGTTTTAATTTTAGTGCCGAATTGTCCAAAAATGATCCAGGTTTGGGTCGTTGGTCAAAAGATGATGTGAATACTTCCGACTGGCCTCAAATTTCGCTTCCGGGTTATTGGTCGGACAAAGGTGTTGACATGCGGATGGGCTCGATGTGGTTTTATAAAGAATTTTATATTCCTGATTCATTGGCAAATAAAAAAGATGCAGTTCTTCGTTTGGGTAGAATAATTGACAGTGATTCGGCATTTGTGAATGGAACTTTTGTAGGAACAATTTCTTACCAATATCCACCTCGTATTTATAAACTACCTGTTGGAGTGTTGAAACCAGGTAAAAATAAATTGATGGTACGGGTAGTCTGCCCCGGTGGCAAAGGTGGATTTGTGGAAAACAAAACTTATGAACTTCGTATAGGTTCGCAGAAAATTGATTTGACAGGTCAGTGGAACTATCATATTGGTGCCAATCTTAAACCCACAATCGGACAAGGTAGAGATTTTGGCGGTGGCGGCTCGCGTCCTGCCGGATTGTACAATAGTTTGACAAGTCCGCTCATCGGCTTTCGGGTAAAAGGAACCATTTGGTATCAGGGAGAATCCAATACCGGAACAAAAATGGAAGAGTATAAACAACTTTTAAACGACTTGATTGGCAGTTGGCGTACCAAATTCAACCAACCGGACATGCCATTTCTGGTGGTTCAAATTGCCAATTTAGGAATTCCGAACCGCCAACCAGTGGAAAGCGGCATGGCCAATATCCGTGAAGCTCAACGGCGGACGTTGGAGGTGCCTAATACCGGATTGGTAGTCACTACCGACCTTGGCGAATGGAATGATATTCATCCGTTAAACAAAAAAGAAGTAGCTCGACGGGTGGCTATGGAAGCCGAACGGGTGGCGTATCGTGATAGTTCGATAGTTAGCTCCGGACCTTTATACGAGTCGATGGAGATTTCTGATAACAGCATCATTCTTACTTTTAAATCGGTGGGTAGTGGGTTGTTCACCAATTGCCTTTTGGACGGTCTCCAAATTGCTAATGCTGATGGAAAATTTGAATGGGCAAATGCAGTTGTAATTTCTACCAACAAGGTAAAAGTATGGAGCAGAGAAGTAACTAATCCAACAGCAGTAAGATACGCATGGGACGACAATCCGGCTTATGCAAACCTAAAAAATAAAGAAGGTTTACCGGCATCACCGTTTTCAACAAGTAAGTGAAATACAATAAATTCCCTACGCCTCAAGTTGAGGGGAATTTACCCAAAGAAATTATAATATAGAAACAAAATGTTATCCATTTAATTCATAAATCAAAATGAAAGTTATGAAAGAATTGTTAGCCGGAAGATATTTTCATCACTCAATGAAAATAATTATTTTAACAGGTATCTACATTCTTCTGCCAGTAGCAATAACGGCGCAAACCAAACAGGATGGAAAAAAAATTAGCAACGATTTATTTGGGTTGTTTTTCGAAGACATCAATTATTCGGCCGATGGAGGACTTTATGCCGAACTGGTGCAAAACCGCTCGTTTGAATATAATCCAACCGAACGAAAGGACTGGAATCCTTTTTCTTATTGGGAATACATTACAACCGGATATTCTTATGGACGAATTAGCGTGGAAACCAAGTCACCCATTCATCCAAACAACCCTCATTACATGGCCATTAACATTGAGCATGTAGGCAAAGAGGCTCAGTTTACGGGCGAAGCGGGTGTCGGCTTAAAAAATCAGGGATTTGATGGTATAGTTGTACGTTCCGGTGAGAAATATAATTTTTCTGTGTTTGCACAACAGTTGTCTGACGCTCCAATCGTTTTGTCAGTAAGTTTGCAAAACAGAAAAGGAGAAGTGCTTGCTTCAAGTTCAGTATCTACATCTTCGAAGAATTGGCAAAAATATACAACAACATTAACCGCATCTGCAAGTTGTGATACGGCAAACTTGGTTATTTTGGCCAAGACAGAAGGTAAAATTGCCTTAGATGTGGTTTCTCTTTTTCCGGAAAAGACATTTAAAAACCGACCCAACGGACTACGTGCCGACCTCGCACAAATGCTGGCAGATATGAAACCGCATTTTATCCGTTTCCCGGGTGGTTGCCTCACGCATGGCGATGGTTTGGGCAATATGTATCGTTGGAAAAACACCATTGGCCCAATCGAAGAGCGTAAAGAACAACGGAATATCTGGGGTTATAACCAAACTGCCGGTTTGGGATATTTCGAATATTTCCAGTTTTGTGAAGACATAGGTGCCAAACCCCTTCCTGTATTACCTGCTGCCGTTAGCTGCCAGAACACAGGCGGAACATGGCAAATTGGTGGAATAGGCCAGAAAGCAATCCCTATGGACGAAATGAAGGATTACATTCAGGAAGTTTTGGATCTGATCGAATGGGCCAACGGTCCGGTAACTTCCACTTGGGGGGCTAAACGTGCTGCTGCCGGACATCCTGCGTCATTTCAACTGCAATATGTTGGAATTGGAAATGAGGATAAAATTACCCCTGAATTTGAAGTACGTTTCAAAATGATTTTTGATGCGGTAAAAGCGAAACACCCTGAAATTACAGTTGTTGGCACTGTAGGTCCGTCACCCGACGGTGATGACTTTAGCAAAGGCTGGAAAGTTGCCGATGACCTGAAAGTTCCAGTTGTTGACGAACACTATTATACCAGTCCCGAATGGTTTATTGCCAATCAACACCGATACGATAAATATACTCGCAATGCAACCCAGGTTTATTTGGGGGAATATGCTTCGTGGGGAAATAAATTGCGGAATGCTATTGCGGAAGCAGCTTACATGACCTCGCTCGAACGCAATGGCGATGTGGTATGCATGGCATCGTATGCACCCTTGCTCGCCAAAAAGAATTTCACCCAATGGAATCCCGACATGATCTATTTCGATAACGTAAAGATTTGCCTTACACCAAATTATTATGTGCAAAAGTTATTCTCGGTCAATCAGGGAAACCTCTACTTTGACAGGGTAATCTCGAAAAACGAAAAAGATTCTACCTTAGCCGCTTCGTGCGTGCAAGATACCAAAACAGGTGATATAATCCTGAAAATGGTGAATTTCGGAAAGGAATCCAATCCAATGAGAGTCAATCTCGGTAGTTTCAAAAAGATTGTAGCCGTAGCCGAGCAAACCATTCTTGCCGGAAAAGGAGATGACGAAAATACATATGAAAATACGCAAAAGGTAGTTCCAGCCAAATTGGCAATTAAAGTGAGTAAAACTTTTGAGTATACTGCCCCAGCCATGTCGCTGACTGTAATTAGAATAAAAACAAGTAAAAAATAAAACAATGAATTCAAAGATTTTTGGAGTTATCCTCTTATTATTCATCAGCGCATTCAATGCCCAGGGACAAGATAAATTATATTCAAATACTTTCTTTCTCGGAGACGTTCAACTCTTGGATGGCCCGTTTAAAAAGGCTCAGGATCTGAATATCAAAACTCTGTTACAATACGACATCAACCGGATGTTAGCTCCTTATCAGAAAGCTGCCGGTTTGGAAACCAAGGCGGCAAATTATCCAAATTGGGAAAGTGATGGTTTGGATGGGCATATTGCCGGTCATTACCTTACTGCAATGGCCATGAATTTTGCATCAACGGGTGATATTCGTTGCAAGGATCGCATGGAAAGCATGATCAGTGAGCTTAAGAAATGTCAGGAAGCAAACTCTAAAGACAGCAACTTTGTCGGATACCTTGGTGGCGGTCCTAACGCGAAAAGCATTTGGGTTAAGATTAAAAATGGAAATCCTGCGGCTATCTGGGAGGGTTGGGCTCCGTGGTATAATATCCACAAGATGTACGCTGGATTGCGCGATGCATGGTTGTATGCAGGCAATGAAACTGCAAAAACTATGTTTATTAAATCATGTAACTGGGGAATAAACATATGCGCCAACTTGTCAGATTCCCAGATGCAGGCTATGCTGGCAAACGAACATGGCGGAATGAATGAAGTGTTTGCGGATGCCTACCAAATTACCGGCGAAAGCAAATACCTGGATATGGCCAAACACTTTTCACATAAATTCATCCTCGACCCTTTTGCAGCGAAAACCGACAATCTGGATAATATACATGCAAACACACAAATACCAAAAGTAATAGGTTTTGAACGCATAGCCGAAGAATGCAACGACCCGGCATATGTTACTGCATCAAAATACTTCTGGGAATCAGTTACTCAACGTAGAACCCTGGCATTGGGAGGAAACAGTCGCAAGGAATTTTTTCCACAAGCATCAGCTTATACCGATTTTATAACAGATCGTGAAGGTCCAGAATCGTGCAATACCTACAACATGCTTAAACTTACCGAAGGACTTTTCAGAATGAAGCCGGAAGCACGCTATGCTGATTTTTACGAGAGAGCTTTGTTTAATCATATATTGTCTACCCAACATCCCGAACATGGTGGTTATGTTTATTTCACTTCTGCCAGACCGCAACATTACAGGGTTTATTCAGCACCCAACGAAGCTATGTGGTGCTGTGTAGGAACAGGCATGGAAAATCATGGAAAATACGGTGAGTTTATATATACACATCAGGAGGATACTCTTTTCGTGAATCTTTTCATCGCATCCCAACTTAATTGGAAGCAAAAAGGAATAACAATTACCCAAAAAACACTTTTCCCTGACGAAGAAACCACAAAATTGACCATTCATACCGCTACTCCTAAATATTTTAAATTGATGATAAGACATCCTTATTGGGTATCTACTAAATCATTTAAAATCATGATTGGAAAAGAAACGTTGAAAGTTTCGTCCGAGCCATCATCATACGTGTCAATAGCTCGTACATGGAAAGACGGAGATGAAGTAAAAATAGTATTTCCTATGGAAAACCGATTGGAGGAACTTCCTAATGTACCGCAATATGTGGCGGTTATGCACGGTCCAATTTTGTTAGCAGCTAAAACAGGCACGCAAGATATGGCAGGTTTGATTGCTGACGCCAGCAGGTGGGGACACATTGCAAATGGTGCCTTAATTCCATTGGATAAAGCTCCGGTTATGATTGGTGAGCGTTCCAACCTCTTGTCGAAAATTTATCCGGTGAAAGGAAAGCCTCTGACATTTACCACAAAAGGATTATTTGCTTCCGATGCAGATTCCAAGTTGGTATTAGAACCATTCTTCCGTGTGCACGATTCGAGGTATATGATGTATTGGATGGCTCTGACAAAACCTCAATATCAAAAGGTGCGCGATTCATTGGCAATGATTGAAAATGAAAAAATCATGCTGGACAAACGTACCCTCGATGCCGTTACACCTGCCCAACAACAACCTGAAGTGGATCATTTCATGAAATCGTCTAACTCAAAATCAAGCAATTACCAGAATGAATTCTGGCGTAATGCCAACGATGGAGGCTTTTTTAGTTATGTGATGCGTACGAATCAGGAAACCAACCTATCGCTTATGGTTCGTTACAGAGGCGATGAAACCGGGGCAGTCCAGTTCGACATTTTGATTGATGGCGAAAAATTAGTTACCGAGAACCTCGCCGGAAAATGGAACAAACCGGGATTCGTGAATGTAGAATATCAATTGCAGGAGTCGATGATTGCAGGTAAAAAATCGGTAGAAGTCCGGTTTCAGGCAGCACCGGGGAATACCGCAGGGAGAGTGTTTGACGTTCGCATCCTTCGGAAAAGCTCTCTGAAATAATCGTTTATATTAGTAAAACAACCATTTAAAAACACCCAAAATGAAATTCAAACTATATTCTGTAGTCTTTCTTCTATCTGTTTTGTGTCAAATCACTTTGAAAGCACAAGAAAAGCAAGCTCAAAATCCAATAATTTTTGCCGATGTACCCGATATGTCAATGATTCGTGTTGGTGACACATATTACATTGCAAGTACCACTATGCACATGTGTCCGGGTGTGCCCATTATGAAATCGAAGGATTTGGTGAACTGGAAAATGCTTAACTATGCTTACAATACACTGGGCGAAATGGATGAATTAAGCCTCATTAATGGAAAAAACAATTACGGAATAGGTTCTTGGGCCAGTAGTCTCCGCTATCACAATGGGACGTATTACATCGCAACCTATGCTCAAACAACGGACAAAACCTATATTTTCAGAACCAACGATATTGAAAAAGGTCAGTGGAAGATGAATGAGTTCAAACCCGGATTTCACGACTGTACATTGGTTTTTGATAAAGGTCATGCATACTTAATCACTGGTGGAGGAAGGTTAAGAATCATTGAATTAAACGATGATTTGACAGATGTGAAAGTTGGTGGTGTAAATCAGGTGCTGATAGAAAATGCAAGTGCCCCAACTGAACCAATAATGCTTCCGGCCGAAGGATCACAGCTTTTTGTGCATGATAGTAAATATTACTTATTCAATATTTCATGGCCTCGTGGAGGTATGCGTACGGTTCTTGTTCACCGTGCCGACAATCTTATGGGTCCTTGGGAGGGTCGTATAGCACTTCAAGATAAAGGTGTTGCGCAGGGAGGAATAATTGATACCCCTGATGGTCGCTGGTTCGCCTATTTATTTCAGGATCATGGATCGGTTGGTCGTATCCCCTATCTGGTTCCCATGAAGTGGGTTGATGGTTGGCCAATAATTGGTGTCGATGGCAAGGTGCCCGATATGCTCGATTTGCCTGCCAGCAAAGGTTTAATTCCGGGTATTGTCAACAATGATGAATTTAGCCGCAAAAAAGGTGAACCAGCATTACCGTTGGTTTGGCAATGGAATCATAATCCTGATAACAAACTATGGTCGGTTACGCAGCGGAAAGGTTATTTGCGCCTCACAACTGGACGTATTGACTCGATGTACTTGATGGCAAGGAATACATTGACCCAACGCACGATTGGACCGGTATGTTCGGGTATTACTTCTGTCGATGCGTCGAACATGAAAGATGGTGATTTTGCCGGATTAAGTGTGCTTCAACGAAAATTTGCGTTGGTAGGCGTTAAGACAAACAACGGTAATAAATCGATTGTAATGGTTAGTGCCGAATCGGGTAAACCTGTTGAAATGCAAAGCATACCACTCAATAAAAATGTTGTGTATTTTAAAATTGAATGTGATTTCAAAGATAAGGTTGATCTAGCTTATTGCTTTTACAGTCTTGATGGCAAATCTTGGACTGCGATTGGCAGCAAGCTTAAGATGGAATATTCAATACCACATTTCATGGGTTATCGCTTCGGGTTGTTCAACTATGCCACTAAAAATGTGGGTGGGTTTGCCGACTTTGATTTCTTCCATATAGAAAACAAGATAACAAAGGGACACTGATTTATAGAAATTTAAAACTAAAAATCTAATCTTTTGAGTACTCAAACATGAGACACAAACATTTTTTTGTTGTTGGTTTTGGAATTATATTGTCGCTTATAAGTGCCAACGCTCAGAATCCAATTATTCGCAATCAGTTTAGTGCTGACCCAACTGCACGTGTTTTTAATGGTAAAGTATATCTATATCCGTCGCACGATATAGTTGCACCAAAAGATAAAAATTTAAGGAAGGACTGGTTCTGCATGGAAGACTATCATGTGTTTTCTTCCGAGAATCTGACCGATTGGACAGATCACGGTGTCATCGTCAGGCAGACAAAAGTTCCTTGGCTCACTAAAATAAACTACGATATGTGGGCTCCGGACTGTGTTTTCAAAAATGGTAAGTATTACTTCTATTTTCCTGTTGACGGTAAAATTGGTGTTGCCACAGCTGACAAACCCGAAGGACCTTTCGCTGTGTTGGATCAACCGGTTACCGGCATAAGTGGCATTGACCCGTGTGTACTCTTGGACAAAGATGGTTCGGCTTATATCTTTACAGCAAGAGGTCGAATAAGTGTGGCAAAGCTTAAAGATAACATGGTAGAAGTGGATGGTGAAGTTCAGGTAGTTCCCAATTTGCCTACCAAAGGACTTATCGAAGGTCCGTTTGCTTTCGAGCAGAATGGGAAGTATTACCTCACCTACCCTCATGTTGAAAACCAAATTGAACGGTTAGAATATGCTATGAGCGACAGTCCAATGGGACCTTATAAACCGGCTGGAGTCATTATGGACGAATCCGCTTCGGGCTGTTGGACAAACCACCAATCTATCGTCCAGTACAAAGGGCAATGGTATCTTTTTTATCACGACAAAGATTATTCTCCCAAGTTTGATAAAAACCGTTCGGTGAGAATTGACAGTCTATTCTTCAATGCTGATGGAACTATCCAAAAGGTTGGACCGACTTTCCGTGGAGTAGGATTAACAAAGGCTACGGATAAAATTCAGTTAGACAGATACAGTCGTATCATCGACAAGGGAGCAACGATTGCTTATAACGACACGTTGAATTATTTCGATGGTTGGAAAACAATATTGAGTCGGAAAAATACATGGATACAGTATAACAGTGTTGATTTCGGTGTCGGAAATTATAACTACATAGAGATGAGTTATCTGTCGCCCAAAGGAGGCATTCTTATACTCATCCAGAATAGTAAAAATGGAAAAGCGGAGAGTAAAATAAAAATTCCGGCTTCAGCAAAATGGACAACTGCTCGTATCAGGGTATTAGGCATTATTAACGGAATTCAAAATCTTACTTTAACCAATACCGGAAATAATCCGGTGGAAATTGACTGGATACGTTTTAAATAATTATCAAATAAACACATTGAGAATCTACTATTTTATAAAATAAAAAAATGCAACACGCAAAAGACTTTCTAAAAAAAATAATGTTAGTGTCGATCATGTTACTAAGCATGCTGTTCACTTATGCTACAAATCCTGTGTTTAACGGTACAATGACAATAAATATGTCTGGAGTCAATCGTACGATGGTTGTTCATGTTCCTGCCAATATCGAGGTAAACAGACCATTAATGATATCTCTACACGGTCGCTGGGGGAATGGGGCTGGACAGCAGCAAAGTGCGCAATTCGAAACCATAGCAGATACAGCCCGTTTTATTGTGGTTTATCCCGATGGCCTGCCACAGGCAATTCTCGGAGGTGGTGGAAATACCGGTTGGGATGTAAGTGGAGCAACCGATGACGATATTACTCTTTTTAAGGCTATCATTAATACCATGTACGATAAATACAAAATAAACAAGTCGCGTGTTTATTTATCCGGATTCTCAATAGGTGGGATGGAGTGTTATCATGTGGCAAACGTGGCAGCTAACACATTCGCGGCATTCGGATCAGTGAGCGGATATCCGTTGAATGAATACCATCGGTATTATACCGGTAGTCGTCCGGTTCCATTTATGCACATTCACGGCAAATTAGATGGTTTTGTTCCGGTTGACACCGTGCCTATTGTTGTGGACAATTTTGTGATGCGAAATGGTTGTAATCCGGTTCCGGTAGTCACAAATAAGACAGGAGTTTACACGAAGAGCGTATATTCGGCAGCAAATAATGGTTTTCAGTATGTTTATTATGCTCTTGACGGTAGAGGGCATGAATACACTATTTCGAGCACATTCAATCCGAGCGTTGAAATATGGAACTTTGTAAAGCAATATGCTCTTGACGATGCCTGTGATACTACAATGAAGTGGAATCCAAATTTCCAGATGCAGAAGGAAAACATTGTACCTGTAGGCTGGACAACTGTAGTGGATAGTAAAACTGTCAGTGCTAGCGTTATTCAGACCGTAAGCAGTGGCCCACGTATTATCACACTCGGTGATGGAAGTGATTATCAACACGGATTTCTGCTACAGTCAGGAACCACAACCGGATATCTGGCTTATGGTCTCAATAAACAACGCACCTTACAGCTTCAGCCTGGACATTATAAAATTAAGTTTGATGTAATTGCCTCTACTGATGCAAGTGTTGGAAAAACTCTTACAGTGCAATTGATAAACCGTAAAAACAGTTCTGACACCTACAGTTATACCGTTCAGCCAACGAATTATATCCAGAATAATGTGGCTAAAAACTTTACACAGGCATCTTTTGACCTAACAACTAAAAGCTACGGTGAATATCAACTGCGTCTGACATTGCCTGCCGGTGCAGTTGAGTTTGTGGTGACAAATCTTGGGGTTTACTCTTCCACTGATGATAAGACGGCGGTTGAAACTGTTTATAACACTCCAATTTCTTCTGACGAAGTTGTCAATACTTATACCGTGACTGGAAACTTGATAAGTTCTAACAAGAAGATGTCCGACTCGATCAATGAATTACAAAAAGGAGTTTATATCGTTTCGAGCTGTAACAGAAAAAATGTAATGAAAGTGTTGAAATAACTTCAGGATGTACTTTAAGTGAATAAGAGCTGTAAGTAATGAGAATTCTTATATTGCTGTAAGATTTGGAGCTGTCGATTGATTGTAATTATTTACTGTAAAATCAAAATACTTATGAGAAGAAATATATATTGGTTTATTGGCTTGTTGGTAATATTGTGTACTGATTTTACCCTAGCTCAAACAAATGTCAGTCAATCAACTGCGGGAAAAGCCATGCACGTATTTCGTTATACTAACCCTATAACCAGAGATAGCGCTATTTCCATGCGCGACCATTGCATTATTAAAGTCGATAATCTGTGGTATTGCACCGGAACATCCAATCCTGTATGGACAGGACCGAATCCGGGCGTTCGCCTGCTTGTTTCCGACGATTTAATCCACTGGAAACAACATTCGTGGTTGATTGATGCACGCAAATTACCTGCCGATTGTCCTTATAACGGACGTTTCTGGGCACCCGAAATCCATTTCATCAAGAACAAATACTATCTCACTGTAAACAGTGGCAAAGTAACCAAGGAAGATCCGAAGGGAATGAATACACACAGCATTTGGCTGTTCGTTGCTAATGAAGTGACCGGGCCTTACAAATTGGTGAACGGGCCGCTTACACCGCAATACAACAATGACGCAACCTTGTTTGAAGATGAAGATGGTCAGACCTACCTTTATTGCAGTGGAAATGGACTTTTCCAAGCTAAAATAGATTTGATCACAGGTAAGCTCATTACTCCTATCCAGAAGTTTCTGGATAAAAAACAGCCGGGTTATCCTGAGTGGATGTTGGGAGGTATCGAGGGTCCGTTTGTGCTGAAAAAAGTTGGAACTTACTTCATGTTTTTCTCTACATGGACCCGAGGGTATGAAGTAGGTCTTTTGAAATCAAAATCTCCTCTCGGACCATGGGAACTAGCCTCACAGAACCCAATTTTTGGAACACGGAAAAAAGGCTATCGTCCCGAATTGGCTGCCGAAGGAGGTTACGCATATTTGAAATTTCAGGACACTCAGGATCCATATTCCGAGACAGGACATAATTCGTTGTTTATTGGTCCCGATGGAAATTTATGGAACTCATGTCACTACTCGATGTATGAGAAACGGCCTTATCCATATAGCCAGACTTTTGAACCATGGGAACTGACACCTCAAATGGGCATTGAACCTGTGACGTATAAAAATGGCA
>Ga0302215_10002738_pt1 | contig 12059 bp, 4 predicted proteins | sample II_Fen_N3_1_FD_194580 | JGI IMG/M metagenome (GOLD analysis project Ga0302215, IMG submission 194580) | Peat permafrost microbial communities from Stordalen Mire near Abisko, Sweden - II_Fen_N3_1 | ecosystem: Environmental > Terrestrial > Soil > Wetlands > Permafrost | place: Sweden: Abisko... | reverse complement strand
TATGTTCATACTGCGGGTACACTTATTTTAGGGGGCACAACACAAGTATCATCTACCTATGGAGGTACTGGTTCTTTAGCAACAAATATAAATACAACTTATTTTGCCAATAATACTGGTATAGTTAGTTTGATCAACACCTGGACAGGAGCAACAAGCACTGATTGGAACACCCCTTCCAACTGGTCCAAAGGTGCGGTTCCAACAGCCTCGGACGATGCATTTATTTCTAATGTAGCAACTCAACCAGTGATAGGAGTAAGTGCAGTTTGTAATAATCTGACTATATATACAGGTTCTTCAGTAACTATTAGTGGCTCAAATACACTCTCAGTGTCAGGGAACCTAGTGAATGGTGGAACTTTCACATGTAATTCTGGAACATTGTCGGTAGCTACAAGTTTTACAAATTCTGGAACATTTAATAATAATACAGGGATTTTGTTGATCACTGGAAATTTTACTAGTACTGGAACTTTTAACTATAACACAGGCACAGTTATTTATAATGGAACAGCGCAGACTGTTGCAGGAATAAGCTATTATAATCTTACCTTATCAGGTAGTGGCGTTAAAACGCTTCAAGTAGGTACAACCAATATTTATGGTAATCTAACTTTGAACGGAACAGCTTCTTCTACGACTGTTGCCGGATTGACAGTTGCCGGAAATTTACTGATAGGTGATGGAACAATATTTAATGCGGCAGGATTTACTTTAACAGTAACAGGGACTACGACTGTTGGAGGTGGAGCAAGTGGAATTTTGAATATAACTTCAGCTACTGCAACAAAGACATTTACAGGTGATGTTACTTTAAATAGCGGTAGTATTTGGAATGAATCAGCGGCTTCAGTTTTGAATTTTGCAGGAAACTTGACAAACTATGCTGCGACATTTACAGCTAGTTCAGGTGTTCATACTTTTAGTGGTTCAAGTAAAACGCTAAGTGGCTCTACTGTGATAGCGATTCCGAGCGCATCTTTTACCGGCTCTTATACAAATAGCAGTGTACTTACTTGTTCTACTCTTTTGTCTGTTTCTAATACTACATTAACTAATAACGGAACGATTACTGCTACAACAGCGCTAAGCAATGGGGCTAGTAATGGTACTTTAACTCAGGGAGCAAATGCTATTTTGAATGTTGGTGGTACAGTTGGTATTAATACACTCACTGCGAATGTTTCTCACAATACGGTTTGTTATAATGGCGGCTCACAAAATATTAAGCTCACAACTTATGATTATCTGGTTCTACAAGGAAGTGGGAGTCCGAACATAAAAACATTCCAAACAGGTACTACCACTATTAACTCTTTGTTGTCTGTAGAAGGTACAGCGACGGCTACATTAACCGGAACTATTACTTATGGTGCCTCAGCAATTTTGCAATATAAAGGAAGTTTAGCTCAAACTACCGGTAATGAATTTCCTGCCAGTTTTGCTGGTACGGGTGGTGTGATTATTGATAATAGTTTTGGGGTAACGTTGGGTGCTGTTAAAGCTATCGGCTCTGCAAGTAAATTAATTCTTACAAATGGAATACTTACCACAACAGCAACCAATTATCTGACGATCAATAATACTGCAACTACATCTATCTCTGGTGGTTCTTCTACGTCATATATTAATGGTCCTGTAAGATGGCTTTTGCCTGCTAGTTTAGCTTCGGGTTCTTCTTACACATTTCCGGTTGGGAATACTGCTTATTTGCCTTGTGTTCTGGTGAATCCAACTACTGGAGTTACTGGACCAACAATGCAGGTTCAGGCTTTTAATGGGAGTTTTCTTGGACGTACCTTTGATGCTACCGCATTAAGTTCTATAAGCACTACTGAATACTGGGCGTTAAGTGTGGCTTCTGGTAATTTTACGAATAGTTCGGTTTCTCTGGGTCGTGCAGCAGTTACGCCAAATGATGCAATTGCAGGAAGTACTGCGGCTGCAGGATCGTATAATTTATTAAACGGGTCTCCATCTGTGTCATTGGTCTCAAACTCATCTACAATTGGCTCTAATAGATATTTTGTTTTGGCTAAAGCTATACCTGGACTTTTTACTTCTGTTAGCTCACTAACGGGATTTACTTATAAAGAGCGACTAGGTCCATCAACAAACCAAACTTTTACTGTAAGGGGTGCTGGATTGACTGATAATATTAAGTTAGAGGCTCTAAAAGATGCTAATTATCTCGACTGCTATGAATTGTCGACGGATAATGTGACTTTTAGCAGTATCGTGACGCTTCCTGTGGTAAATGGTACAGTAAGCACTACAACTATTTATGTTCGTCAGAAAGCTGGACTTGTAATGGGATCATATACTGCAAATATAAGTATAACTTCAAGTGGTCAGACAACAAAGACTGTAAGTTGTTCGGGTAATGTTACACAAGGTGCAGTACTTTTAGCTACTCCAGCTTCACTTTCTGCTTTTACGTATAAATTTGCAGCAGGACCTTCTGCAGTACAAAGTTTTATTCCGACTGGTACAAATTTATCTGGGCAAATAACAGTTACTCCACCAGCAGATTACGAAGTTTCTTCAGATGCGACGACATATTATTCCACAGCAATTACATGTAATAGTGGTGCAACTATCTCAGTACGATTAAAAGCAGGTCTAGGGGTTGGTACTTACGGTGAAAATATTGTATTATCAGCAGCAGGAGCTATACCAGTAAATGTATTGTGTTCTGGGATTATAACAGCTGCAGCAACACTAACTACATCTACTTCTTTTTTAGGTGGATTTCTTTATGCTTCGGGAACAACTCTGGCCAATTCACCAGTACAATCGTTTCAAATTTATGGATCGGATTTGACAGCTAATGTTGTTGTTACATCAACTTCAACAAATTTTCTTATTTCATCTACAGAAGCAGGAAGCTATACAAATACTATCACATTAACAGCATCTGGTAGTTTCACAACTACAATATACGTAAAAATGGCTGCTGGACTTACGGCAACAAATATATTTGGTCCTAACGCTATTACTATCACTTCTGCGGGAGCAGTACCTAAAGGTATTGGTTGTACCGGAAAAGTTGTAGCTGCAAGTACAGCCTCTCTTTATACTTCAGTAGCTACACTAACAGGTTTCGGTTACCAGTTCTCTACCGATAATATCTACAATGGTGTTATGGATGGAGGACCGTCGAGTCCTCAATCATTTGTATTGAGTGGTGTTTCATTGTCCTCAGATGTTACGGTAACTCCAACAGCTAATTTTGAAGTATCAACATCTTCGACAGGATCATACTCTAGTTCTCTAACAGTTCCTCGTACTGGTTCTACTGTCCTCCCTACTAAGATCTATGTTCGACTTGTTAGTGGGAAGTCTGTAGGTACGTATACTGGTAGTGTTGGATTGAATGCTGGTCCTACAGCAACAGTCTCTTTGGCTTCGGCAAGTGTCTATGCATCTCCTCTTATTCGTGCCACGGGTGGTGGGGATTATTGTATTGGAAATACAATAAATTTGGGTGGCAAAGGTGCTGATATTGAAAGCAGATACTGGACTGGCCCAAATAGTTATTATTCAACATTAGATACTTTGCAATTAACAACAAGTGCAACTGCAAGTATGTCTGGTAATTATATTGTTACCGGTAATGTAACCGCAGGTGGAAACCTAATATACAATGGTAATTTTGAAATGGGTGATATTGCAGTCGGAAGTGCCTATATTTATAGAGACTCAACGTATATTAATTCTGCAGATGCAGCAGGAACTGGAACTAAACTATATGGGGCTCTTTATAACGAGGGTAATTATGCAATTGTTGCCAATCCACACAATGTTCATATTAATTTCACAACTAATGGTGATCACTCTACAGTAGGATCAAAACAAATGGTGATAAATGGTGCTGCAACTGCAGGCTCTGTCATCTGGTCTCAATCTGTGGCAGTGTTGACGAACTCAGACTATCAGTTTACTTATTGGTTACAGAGTGTAAATAGTGTAAGTCCATCTAAACTGCAGTTGTATATAAATGGAGTTGCAGCTGGACCGATCTATAATGCAACTTCTACAACAGGAGTTTGGGGTCAATATCTATACAATGCTTCGTCTGGATCTAATACATTATTAAATCTCGAACTGGTAAATCAAAATACTGATCCGGGTGGAAATGACTTTGCATTAGATGATATTGAATTTAAACAAGTTTTATCTGCTAAAGATACCGCGGTTGTCGCTGTTAGTGCTTCTTTACCGGTAAGTGTAACAGTTACTGCATCACAAAACCCTGTAAATGCAGGTATCCCTGTTACCTATACTGCAACTCCGGTAAATGGTGGATTAGCTCCAACTTACCAATGGTATGTAAACAATATATTGGTATCGGGTGCTACTGCTTCTAGTTACACTTATTCACCTGCTAATGGTGATTTAGTTAAGTGTGTGTTAACTTCAAGCTTAGCATGTAAAACCGGTAGCCCAGCTACATCCACTGTAATAACAATGACTGTAAACGCAGTTGTAAACCCAAATTATTGGATAGGTACCGTTAGTACCGATTGGTCGAATGTTAATAATTGGACTGATGCTAGGATTCCAGTAGCTGGTGCAGATGTTGAGTATGCAACCAATACAAACAATAGTAATAAACCTGCTGTTAATGATTTGTATGTAGATAATGAACGAACAATTGGCAGTTTAATTAATGCTACAACAAAACGACTAGTTATTCCAGCTGGTAAGAGATTGATTGTAAATAACACTATCACTACAGATGGAAGTGTTGATCGAATATATATTCAATCAAGTTCTACATTGCCCACCGGCTCGTTAATTTTCCATAATGCTCAGAATTATCCTGTATATGCTACGGTAGAAATGTATTCTAAAGCATCTATTGACAAACTTACAAATCCAGCAAATTCAAGCACTTGGTATAGTTGGCAGTATTTTGGAATTCCTGTTGAATCAGCATCAGCTGTAACTACTTTCACAGGCTCTTATGTTCGTAGATGGTATGAACCAGGTACTACAAAATCAAATCACTGGATACAATTAAGTAACGATTCAACCTTGTCTCCATTTTATGGATATGAGCTTTGTCAACCTACTCCTAAAACTTTCATCTTTACGGGTAAGTTGATTAATAAAGACTTTTCAACAACATTAGGATATTCTTATTATGGAGCTGGTAATGCACAAAATGCATTATTCCCGGGTCAACATATATTTGCAAATCCATATACAGCTGCAATAGATATTAAACAGTTGACATTTGGAACTGAAACAGAAAAGAGCGTGTATATGTATAATACAGGAAGCTTCAGTCAGTGGGGAGGAGGACAGCCAGATGATACTGCTGTGGGTAAAACAACTGCTGGAAACAATCCAGGACAATATACTTCTGCAACTGTTAATACGGCTGGATCAAATAGTATTCCTCGACAGATACCATCTATGCAGGCTATCCTTATTAAAGCAATGTCTAGTTCGGTTAATGCCACATTTGGAATAGTTTATAATTCTGCAGTTGTGTCAGATACAACTATGCAGAGAGCTCCATCAGTCATTGATCAACCGTCTTCAACACAAGTGTCAACTTTGATTGATGTGAATGGGAAAAATGCTGGTGATAGAATGTGGGTATTCTCGGATCCGCAATGTACTAAAAAATTTGATAATGGTTGGGATGCCGCAAAGATATTAGGATCTTCACTGACACCACAGCTTTATGCCATTGAGTCAGATGGTAATTATCAGGTGAATGCTGTTGATGACATAAATGATACTCAACTTGCATTTATGGCAGGTTCCGATGTGGAGTATAAAATGACATTTACACACGAAAATACAAAATTGTATTATCCTGGAATATATCTTGTTGATGTAGTTGAAAATAAAGTGGTTGACATTACAGAGTCAGGTTCTAGCTATTCGTTTTTGGCAGAGTCAACTCCTTCACCTGTGAATAGATTTAAAATTGTAACCAGGCATTATGAGAAAAATGCATCAGATGAAAGTTCTGAGTTGAAAATCTTCAGTGCAAACGGAATGATATTTGTACATAATTTTAGTTCACTGAAAGGCGATGCTATGATATATGATATTTCAGGTCATTATATTAGAAAAATTCAATTTGCTGCAAATGGAATTACTGAGATATCATCCAACTTAGTTGCTGGAGCGTATGTTGTCAAATGTATGACTGAAAAAGAAGATATCGCTAAACGTGTTATTGTTAGATAGAGAAAGTAATTAAGGTGGATAAAAGAAATAAAAGCATATTAGTTTGGATAATGACATGGGCAGGTTTGCTTGTGGCGGTCCTCTATTCTCCGGTAGGGAGTCCCAATTTGTATGCACCTGTAAATTACAATACCGTTAATCAAGGTATTGCTTTTACTAGTGCAGATGTACAAAATGCGCCTTCAATTCAGACTTCCAATGGGGGTGGCTCACAGGGCTTGTCTATACCATCTTATACTACGACTACAGGAGTTGGACTTGGTTCAATGTCGGCAGGAGCAAGTAATCAGAATAGCCGAAGCAACATGAATGGTGGTGGAATCAGTTATGGGTTTAGCAAAAGTAATGGTTCGAATGGAATGGCTGGTGGAGGTTCCGGTTTAGGCTCAGGATTTAGTATGTCTGGAAAAGGTTCCGGTAATGGTGATAATGAATCATCACAAGCTGGAGGGTTACTTTCGTTGGCAACAAATTCGACAACAAGTAATGGCTCAATGTCAAGACAGGGCGCAAATACATATTTGACTTCTGGGTCTGGTGCTACAGACCCTGGTGATGATCCTACAGGTGATCCCATACCTGTAGGAGATGGTTGGATTTTCTTACTTATATTAGTCTCTGTTTATACTGTGTGGAAAAAATTTAGAGCATAATTAATAGTTTACATTATTTTATAAACCGCCAATAGTGATCTACTATTGGCGGTTTTTTTTGTCTGTTTTTAAAACTTAAACTAGATTCAACAGGAATAATTTTTGAGTATTATTCTGATTTTTTTGTCTTTTTTATTTTTAACTGCTCAGAATTCTTATTTTCTGGCATATTTTTTTTAGCGCTAGTAGTAATAACTCTAAAACACCTGTTTTAATCGTAGTTTTAGTGTTTTTTCTTCTTGTAATGTATTGCTGAATCGGTGAATATGTATTAAAAATATGGCCATATATGCTAATGAAGGTTAATGTATTTATCCTCTCCAATAATGAAAAATAAAGCTAACTCGTAATTCTAATAATAGTTCTGTAAATCTAACTGTAGCAGTGAAAAAAAATATACTACACTTCGCGAAAGTATACTTTAAAAAAACATGCATATTATAGTGTTTTCAGCTATTTGTAGCTTGTAAATGGTACTATTTAATGCTTTAAATGTATAATGATACAGTTTCCTTTTGTTTAAAAATTTTGTTATTGAATAAAATACTACAATTGTAGATGTGTTGCTACATATTGTTGTTTGTTAGCCTTTTATAGGGATTTATTATGTTTGTATTAGAAAATTCTGAAAAGAAAACAGATACTTATATAATATTCATTCTCCTAAAAAATTGGTTTTATGAAAACTTCAACACTCAAAACGTTATTTGTAACGTTAGTACTTGCTCTCATTAGTGTTAGTACTCAGGCTCAGTCATTAACTAGCGTCCGTATCGATGTACAAGGTTCACGTTATTCGGATCAAATGTGGGTGTTTTCAGTGCCAATTTGTACACGTGATTTTGATAATGGTTGGGATGGTTATAAAATGTTTGGAACATCATTAGCACCTCAAATTTTTGGTATGGAACCAAACGGTAATTTTCAAATAGATGCTGTACCTACTTTTGAAAATACTTACATTGGTTTCTGGGCTGGTGAAGATACAACCTATACTTTTACTTTTAATAATGAAAATCTAAGTCTCAGATATACTCAACTCTATATGATTGATTCAGTTGCGAATAAAGTTATAGATATCTTTGCTACCGGAACAAAATATACATTTTCAGTTAAACCAACTGCTGCACCGGTAAAACGTTTTAAATTTGTGACGACTAACCCAACAGTAGTTGTAATCCCTCCTGTTGTAGTTCCAGTTGATACGGTTGTAGTTATTCCGCCAGTTGTGGTGCCTGTTGATACAGTTGTTGTAATCCCTCCAGTTATTGTGCCAGTTGATACTGTAGTAGTGATACCACCAGTTGTTGTAGTTCCTCCTGTAGTAACTGATTCTGTAGTAATTCCGGATCCAAAAAGTGCTGATACAAAAGACACAAAGGGAACCAAAGACACAAAAGCAGGTAAAGATACCAAAGACAAGAAGGATAAAAAAATGACTGTTACTAACAGAAAAGATGTTTTAGTTGTTGATAATCCGGGGATTCAAAGGGGTAAAGTAAGTGTTTATAACGCCTCTTCCGGAAAGAAAGCTAAAGACTTTGACTTTAATGCTGCCGCTATTACAAACATAAAGCTCAATTTACCAAGAGGAACTTATGCAGTTAAAGCAGTAACCAATGCGGAACAAGTTTCTACAAACATAATTATTCAATGATTTCATTTTAGGCTAGGTTCACTATATATTAGGTTTTAGTTTTTATTGAGAATGCAGAGGCAATTTGTCTCTGCATTTTTTTTATAGAGCTAATTAAGAACTCAAAAAGCAGTATATTTGTAAACTTATTTTTAAATACGAATGGGAATGAGAAAACAAATATTAATTATAACAGCTATACTGATGACAGTATCCAGAAACATGGCGCAAGAAAACCTGACGTATCAACTTCCTCCAAAATCAATTCTTCAACTGGCCGACTACGAACGTGCTCCGCAGGTATCTATTGATACTAAAAAAGAATATATGTTGCTTACTTACCGTAGCACATACAAAAGTTTGGACGACCTGAATCAACAGGAAATGAGCATGGGTGGTGTGCGAATTAATCCAACTACAAATATTGCTTCAGCCACCAATTATATAAATAACCTCAAGGTTCGTAAGGTTGCTGCAAAGGATCCTGTGCAAGTTACAGGTTTACCAACTCATCCACGCATTACTTTTGTGGCCTGGTCGCCCGACGAAACTAAAATTGCTTTTACCAATACAGTTTCCAACGGTGTCGAGCTTTGGGTAGTGGATATGGCTTCGGCTAAAGCAACTAAGCTTACTGATGCTGTTGTAAATGCAAACCTGGGCAATCCGTTTAACTGGTATCGGAACAGCAGCCGGATATTGGTTCGTTTCCTGCCACAGCAGCGAACACCATTAATTGACCCGAAGAAAGAAATGCCTGCCGGACCTACGGTTTCGGTGAGCGATGGTTCAAAATCGCAAAATCGTACTTATCCTGATTTGTTGAAAAATGCAACCGATGAGGCTAACTTTGTTACGCTGGCAAGTTCCGAGCTTTTTAGTGTGGATATGAATGGAGTTGCAACGCTTTTTAAAGGGGCTAACATGTATGCTAACGAATCGTTTTCGCCTGATGGAAATTATGTGTTGGTTACAACCATTGCTAAGCCTTTTTCGTATGTAGTACCGCTGAATCGTTTTCCACAATCTACTGTTGTTTATGACCTGAAAGGAAGTGAGCTGAAAACAGTGAATGAAGTTCCGCTTTCGGAAGTATTGCCTAAAGGTTTTATGGCCGTGCGTACTGGAAAGCGCCAAATGAATTGGCGTGCTGACGAACCTGCCACCTTGTTTTACGTAGAAGCGTTGGATGTTGGTGACCCGAAACAAAAAGCCGATTTCCGCGATGCCATTTACCAATGGAAAGCACCTTTTACCCAACAGCCAACTCTGCTGACTAAAACAATTCAGCGTTTTATGAATATTGTGTGGGGAAATGCCTCTACAGCCATTGTTCAAGACGAATGGTACGACACCCGTAATGAGAAAACATACCTGATTGATCCCTCCAAGCCGGATGTAAATTCAAAGGTGATTAACGACCGTAACTTTCAGGATGTGTATTCCGATCCGGGGAATTTTGAAACATGGAAAAATGAATATGGTAAATATGTGTTGGCCATTGCCGATAATTGTTTGTTCAGAATTGGCGAAGGGCACACACCTAAAGGTCAGTTCCCATTTATTGATGAATTGAATTTGAATACATTGAAATCAAAACGTCTTTATCAATCGGCTTATACCGACAAAGTAGAAGATATTTTTGATATCGAAGATTATAAAAAAGGGGAGGCGTTGGTACGTATTCAGTCCAAGAATGAATATCCAAACTATTATTTCCGGAACTTCCGGAAAAAAGAGTCGCTCACTCAGATAACTCATTTTGCCAATCCATTTGAAAGTATCAAGGACGTTTACAAAGAAGTGATTAAATACAAACGTGCCGATGGAGTTGAACTTTCGGGAACGCTGTATTTGCCGGTAGGCTACGACCGCAAAGCCAAAACCGAAAAACTACCGCTTCTGATTTGGGCTTATCCTGCCGAGTATAAAGATAAGAATAGTGCCGGACAAAGCACTGCTAATCCTAACGAGTTTACTTATCCCTATTATGGCTCGTTTGTGTATTGGGTGACTCGCGGTTATGCGGTGCTCGACGATGCTGCTTTCCCTATTATTGGAGAAGGAAAAACCGAACCCAACGATAATTTTATCGAACAATTGGTTTCTAATGCCAAAGCGGCTATTGATGCGGTAGATTCACTTGGATTTATCAATCGTGCCAAAGTGGCTGTAGGAGGGCATTCGTATGGTGCATTTATGACAGCCAACTTACTTACCCATTGTAAGCTGTTTGCTTGTGGCATTGCCCGTAGCGGTGCTTATAACCGTACGCTTACGCCATTTGGCTTCCAAAGCGAGCAACGGAACTACTGGGATGCTCCTGAGGTGTATAACGCCATGTCGCCTTTTATGACAGCCGACAAAATGAAAACACCTATTCTACTTGTGCATGGTGAGGCCGATAATAATCCGGGCACGTTTACCCTGCAAACTGAGCGCTATTTCCAAGCGCTGAAAGGACTTGGAGCACCTGCTCGTATGGTTATTTTGCCCAAAGAGCAACATGCCTATGTGGCCCGCGAGAACATCTTGCATTTGTTGTGGGAACAGGATCAGTTTTTGGAGAAATACTTAAAATAATGTATAATTCACAATTCGTGATTTTTTAATGCAGCTAACACCGAAACGAAGCAATTCTTTCGGTGTTTTTTTATATATCCTTACTTGAAAATAGTCAATATCTGATTAGTAAAGTTTAGTTATAGCATTTAAAATATCAACTATAGCGTTTAGAATTGTATTATTGGCATTATAATAAATAACTTTAGAACTACTAATTATTATAATAGTGGTTAGTAGTATATTATATGCAGATTAAAAAGCAATAATTGCAGATTAAACATTATTTATTATAGATATATAATTAATAATTGAATATTTTAGTTGAACTTTTTTATTCAAAATGCTGTTATAGACATATAGCTAAAACCAAATATCATGTTACTATTTAATTCAGCACGTGTTTTTAAAGCCAGAGGTATTGATCGTCCAGCCAGTTTCCTTAAGAATCATGGATATACTATTGCTACCACTACCCGAATCGTCAATAATCAAAAGCAAGGGTTCTCGCTCGACACATTAGAGAAACTTTGCCTCACATTAAATTGTACGCCCAACGATTTGTTGGAATGGGTTCCTTCTAAAGATATGAATATAAATGCCAATCACGCCCTGAATGTGTTGAAACGAAGCGATACCTTAACCACCGTTACTCAGTTGGTCAATAGTGCTTCCTTGGAGAAATTAGAACGTATTCAGGAAATTATTCAAAAAGAACTGGAAGGATAGTCAGTTGACATCGATAAATTTAAAATCAAACAAAAGCCACCAAATGAACTTAATCATCCGGTGGCTTTTTTGATAACGGTTAACTGCTAACTGTCAACTGAATTAAAGGCTTTCTCCAAAATCAGCTTTAAATTTATCCATTAGTTTCTGTGGCCAATCGCTGGTAGGTTCCAGTCCTCCCATGAAGAAACGCAATACAGGTGGTTCATATACAAATTGGAGACCACCAATCAGTTTGCGATTGTCGTATAACCAGTTCATAC
>Ga0302215_10002737_pt1 | contig 12060 bp, 8 predicted proteins | sample II_Fen_N3_1_FD_194580 | JGI IMG/M metagenome (GOLD analysis project Ga0302215, IMG submission 194580) | Peat permafrost microbial communities from Stordalen Mire near Abisko, Sweden - II_Fen_N3_1 | ecosystem: Environmental > Terrestrial > Soil > Wetlands > Permafrost | place: Sweden: Abisko... | reverse complement strand
TATTGATAAATGGTATGCCGGGACTTCAAAAATTGATGTAATCTCTTTTGACAGTGCTCAGTATCCAACTGATAACCATTTGCCTTATTATAACCAACGTTTAAATTGCGATCTTTCTTTTTCCTATCAGGCGGAATTAAAAAATCCGGTTTTTATACCATTGACTGTTGAAGAAAGTAAATTGATGACAGGCAATAACTTAATTCAAACAGACCCGGTTATTTCAACAAAAACTCAGAACGAACGAGGGATCGGTTTTCTGAATGTTAGTATATTCCCGTTTGTAAAACATGGAAATAATATACTGAAATTGAAATCATTTGATTTGCAAATTTCGAAAACCTCTTTTCCACAAAAAGTAGGTGCCCTCAATAACCGAACATACACAACAACTTCAGTTCTAACTCAGGGAAAATTTGTAAAAATTAAAATTACAAATAGCGGAATTTATAAACTTACATATGAAGATTTGAATGCAATGGGTATTGATCCGGCCAATGCACATGTTTTCGGTTATGGAGGTGCAGTTTTAGAGCAAAGTTTTTTATTGGCTAAGTTTGATGATTTACCTGAGGTTGCCATATATATGAATAAAGGAACGGATGGAGTTTTTAATTCAGGTGATTATATCTTATTTTATGCCCAGGGAATTAATAAATGGTCGTATGATAAGACAAAACAAATGTTCACACATAAAATTAATCCTTATTCAAGTAACGGATATTATTTTATTTCTTCTGATGCCGGTACAGGAAAAAAAATAGTAGATAAAACTATCGATGTACCAACTTCTGCTACGATTCATCCAATTGAAGAATTTACAGATTATAAGGTCTATGAAAAAGAAATTGTAAATTTATGTCTTTCAGGGAAAGAATTTTATGGTGAAACATTTAATGACGTTACATCGTATACACTACCATTTAACTTTCCAAACCCGGTTCAAACAAATTCTACAACTGTACGTTTGGATGTAGCAGCTACATATATTGCTCCACCACCTCCTGCACCTCCTATATCAACTTCAAATTTTTTATTAGATTTGAATGGTCAACAATCAAAAAAAATCAGTGTAAATAGTATTTCTGATGTTCAATATGAAATGGCGGTTGGAACTTCAGGTCAGTATGTTTTTACACCACAAACTGATGCGTTTAATTTTAATATTTCATATTTTAAACCAAATGCAACATCAGTAGGATATCTCAATTTTCTTGAAGTAAATGCACGCAGACATTTAACAATGAGCGGATCGGCTATGCAATTCCAAAATGTGGATTATTTAGGCAAATCTTCTTACAATCAATACCTGTTAAGTAACGCCAATGCCAATGTTCAGATTTGGGACATAACTGATATTCAAAACATAAATAAAATAGTAACAGGAAAAGCAAATAATAAAATTTCATTTGTAGATTCGGGAAATGAAGTAAAAAGTTATCTTGCCATCGATCCTACTGTTTCAACTGATTTTCCAAAACCCGAGATACTCGGGGTAGTGCCCAATCAGAATCTTCATGGAATTGCACAGGCAGACATGATTATTCTTGCACATCCAAATTTTCTGTCCCAGGCACAGACATTAGCTCAGGCGCATCGTGATAAAGATAAAATGACGGTTGAAGTAGTGACTACAGATCAGGTCTATAATGAATTTTCATCCGGTACACCAGATGCAACTGCCTATCGTTGGTTGATGAAAATGTTATACGACAGGGCATTACTAACTAATAAATCTGATTTGCCAAAATATTTATTGCTTTTTGGCAAAGGATCATATGATAACAGGAAACTTCGATCAGATTCAGGGGATAATTTTATTTTGACTTATGAAGCTGATAATTCTTTGATGTTAACTCAATCGTATGTTACAGATGACTATTTTGCATTTTTGGATGATAATGAAGGCTCAAATGTATCTTCTGATTTAATGGATATAAGCGTTGGAAGATTTACTGTCACTTCATCCCAACAAGCCACCGATGTAGTTAATAAAACGATAGGTTATATGAATAATCAGGGGAATGGATATTGGAAGAATCAAATTTGTTTTGTAGCAGATGATGGTGACCACTTCCTACACTCTTCACAAGCCGATACTACTGCTGTTTCATTAACAAAAAAATTCCCGGCATTTCAAATTAATAAAATATACCTGGATGCCTTTCAACAAGTGGTTAATGCAAGTGGACAAAGTTATCCAATTGCAAAAACACGGTTGTTGAATTCAATCCAATCAGGTTTATTTGTGTTGAATTACACAGGTCATGCCAATTCATCAGGATGGTCTAATGAATCAATTTTGAATATAAATGATATCAAATCTTTGACTAATCAACATTTACCCCTTTTTGTTGCTGCTACCTGTGATTTTGTTCAATTTGACAATCAAACCTTCTCAGCCGGAGAAGAAGTCGTTTTTAATCCAAATGGTGGAGGAATCTCAATTTTAGCGGCATCACGACCAGTTTATGCATCTCCGAATTTAACCCTGGATAAGTTGTTTTGTGAGACTTTGTTGAAAAAACAAAACGGTGAGCATTTACGAATAGGAGATGTACTTGCGTATACTAAAAATAATATAGGAACTGAAATTAATAAATTATCGTATGTTTTTGTTGGTGACCCGGCAGTTAAACTTAACTATCCAACAAAATATAAGGTGATTACAGATAAAATAAATGAAAGTACCTCTTTCGGTAACGACACCTTACGCGCACTTTCTGTCGCTACAATTCAAGGATTCATAGCTGATGAAAACGGCAATAAAATTGATAATTTTAACGGAAATATTCATACTGTGATTTATGATAAAGTACAAAGAATAACAACACTGAATAATGAAGGAGATGGTGCTATGACTTATTCAGACCGGCCAAATACATTGTTTTCGGGCGATGCACAAGTAGTCAAGGGTAAATACAGTCTTTCATTTATGCTGCCTAAAGATATAAAGTATAACTATGGGACTGGTCGAATAAATTATTATGCAAATGATGATACAAACGATTATGAAGCACAGGGCTATTTTGAAAATTTCATAATTGGAGGCACTAATACCAATTCTATTGATGAAACAGATGGTCCAAAAGCAGATTTGTATTTGAATTCCGAGAATTTTGTAACCGGAGATAAGGTGAATGAAACACCTTTGTTTCTTGCAAATGTAAACGATACAGACGGAATCAATACGGTAGGGAGTGGGATTGGTCATGATGTCATGTTGACAATAGATCAGGATCCTGCACAGTCATATATATTAAATGATTATTTCCAGGCAAATACAAATAGTTATTCAAGCGGAGTGGTAAAATATAAATTACCTTTGATGGAAAATGGAAAACATACTCTTACATTCAGAGTCTGGGATTTAATGAATAACTCGACAATTAAATCGATAAATTTTGACGTAGTTAAAGGTTTAACTCCTGAAATATTTACAGTTTATAATTATCCGAATCCTGTAAAGACGGAGACCCGGATAATAGTAAAGCATGACAGGCCGGAAACAATTTTAAGCACTTCTGTTGAAATATTTGATATCTCCGGTCGCATAATTTGGTCTTTCTCGCAAACAGGAGCTGATAACATATCCTGGAATGTGATTTCAAACAATGGTTTTCGGGTTAAAACCGGTGTCTATTTTTATAAAGTTAGTATAAAGACAAAAAACAGCGACTTTACTTCTAAAACAAATAAAATGTTGATCATCGAATAATAATATTGAAAATATACGTTTAACTATTTAATTATTCTTGCTAATATTGTAACCCTAAAAAATATAATTTTCGAATGAAAAATAACTTAATAGCACTATGTGTTTTTGTTGCGTTTTCAGTAACAGTTTCTGCTCAGGTAAATAATCCGATTGTTACTGCTGTTCCTTCACTTTCAATTGCCCCTGATGCTCGTGCCGGAGGTATGGGTGATATCGGTGCCGCAACTGCTCCGGATGTGAATTCTCAGTATTGGAATGCTGCTAAATACGTTTTTATGGAAAGCGATGCCGGTTTATCGGTTTCTTATACTCCATGGCTTAGAAAATTGGTAACCGATATAGATTTAGCTTATCTTGCCGGTTATTGGAAGTTTGATCAACGTCAGGCGTTGAGTGCTTCCCTCAGGTATTTCTCTTTAGGAGATATTACTTTGATGGATCAGTTAGGAATACCTCAGGGATCTGCTCATCCAAATGAGATTGCAGTAGATTTAGCCTATTCAAGGTTGCTTTCTGACAAACTCTCAGCAGCTTTAACGATGCGTTTTATTCATTCCGATTTGAATAACGGTATAAATTTGTCAGGTGGTTCTGAAATGTATCCTGGGAATTCAGTTGCTGCTGACATTGCTGCATTTTATAAAACTCCTGTTACTTTACAAAGAGTTGACGGGACATTAGCCTTTGGTATTAATATTTCAAATATTGGCTCTAAAATATCATATGACCAAAATGAAACGAGTAATTTTATCCCGACAAATTTACGAATAGGTAGTTCATTCGATTATCCTCTAGATAATTACAACAAAATATCTATTAGTGCTGATTTAAATAAACTACTGGTTCCAACACCAAAAATTAATCCTACTGCGGCTGAACAAACAGCATATAATAATTTATCACCAATAGCAGGTATCTTTCAATCATTCTCAGATGCTCCAGGGGGTTTTAAAGAAGAAATGCAAGAAATAATGTGGTCGGTTGGTGCTGAATATGCTTATAATAATCAATTCTTTGTACGTGGTGGTTATTTTAACGAAAATCAATATAAAGGCAATCGTAAATATTTTACAGCTGGTGCAGGTTTTAAATTAAATATATTTCAGTTGGATGCTGCATATGTAATCTCAACATCTCAATCTAATCCGCTCGATCAGACTTTGCGTTTTTCACTTTCATTTGATTTGTTTGGATTGAAAAACCTGGTGAGATAAATTATTGAGTTTATAATTAAGTGAAATTTTAATTCTTATTAAAATGGTTGATCTCTTCCGGTAGGTTGGTTCAACCATTTTTAATTTAAACTATTATATGAATATACGAGTTGGTTTTGGATATGATGTGCATAGTTTTGCCGCTGATCGTGAATTGTGGCTGGGAGGTATTCGCATAGAACATCCTGTTGGCCTGTTAGGTCATTCTGATGCTGATGTGCTCATCCATGCTTTGTGTGATGCCTTACTTGGAGCTGCGAACTTACGGGATATTGGGTTTCATTTCCCTGATACTTCATCCGAGTTCAAAAACATCGACAGCAAATTATTACTTATGGATACTACTCTTTTAATTCGAAATAAAGGGTATGAAATTGGAAATATCGATTGTACGGTTTGTGCTGAAGAACCAAAACTTAATCCATTTATTCCTGCCATGCAAAGTTGTTTATCTGAAGTAATGGGAATTGATGAGGATAATATTTCAATTAAGGCAACAACTGTTGAAAAGATGGGGTTTGTGGGCAGGAAAGAAGGAATGGCAGCATATGTTACTGTACTTATTTTTAAAGTCTGATATGAATTTTTGTTTTTTTGATATTTTTAATCTGTTTTCCCTATTTAAGTATTTAAAAACTCTATATGATTTTAGGATGGTTTTAATTTTCAAATGTTTATTTTTGCAATGAAAAATATTAACCAATTTAAAAATAAAAAACATGTCTGTATTAGTAGGAAAAAAAGCTCCTGTATTCAACAGCAAGGCTGTCATTAACGGGAATGAAATTGTAGAAAACTTTTCATTGGAACAATTTGTTGGTGAGAAGTATGTTGTATTTTTCTTTTATCCGGCTGATTTTACATTCGTTTGTCCAACTGAATTAATTGCATTTCAGGACAAGTCGGCAGAATTTGATAAAAGAAACACTGTTTTAATTGGTGCTTCTACCGATTCTGAATTTTCACACTGGAAATGGCTTCAAACGCCTCAAAAACAAGGTGGTATTCAGGGAGTCACTTATCCGATAGTTGTTGATCAGACTCATGCAATCTCTAAAGCCTATGATGTTTTAGCCGGATGGGATGAATATGATGAAGAAGGAAATGAAACATTTGTTGGTGAACCTAAAGCGTACAGAGGCCTCTTTTTAATCGATCAGCAAGGAATTGTCCGTCATCAGGTTGTGAATGATATGCCACTTGGAAGAAGTGTTGATGAAGTCCTTCGAATGATTGATGCATTACAATTTACAGAAGAATTTGGTGAAGTTTGCCCTGCTAACTGGAAAAAAGGGGATAAAGCATTAGTTGCAACACAAGAAGGTATTGCAAGTTATTTAACGGAGAAAGTATAAATACTGACTGGAATTCTTTTAATTAATTTGCCGGAACATTTATTGTTTCGGCTTTTTTTGTAAAAACAACAACTAAATTACTAAATTGTGGAAATCCTTAAGAATATTAAATCAAAACTGATGAAGTATTAAATTAATTAATTAGTTTTGCAAACTGAAAAGAAGTTGTTCTCATTTATTTTTGTTTCTTGTATTAACATGAAACAGATATCTTTATATTCATTTAATTTTGATCTTTATAATGAAATTGTCCGTTCCTAAATTTTTATTTACCATTTTACTAATTGTTGTTCCTTTCGAAATTAAAGCTCAGGATGAACGTGCTCAATTACCATTAGCATTGCAAAATGCCTATTTTGGTGTAAGTGTAGGTTCAATAAATTATGATTTTGGGGTTAATCAATTTCAAGCTCCGGCCGGATATAAATTTAATAGTGTAGTAGTAAACCACACGGCCGTTCGGTTAGTACTTTATGGTTATGAATTTAACAAATATCTATCGGCTCAGTTAACTTATATGCGTCCGGTTTTATGGGTGTTTTATTATTATGATCATGGTTCAGAAATGAATGCGAGAAGTTCTGTTTGGATGAACGTCGGTGGCCTGACTATCAAACCACAATTACCAATTAGTAAACATTTTTCAATAAATGGCGAAGCCGGGTTAGCTTTAGTGACGCGACACGGATTTAATGCCCAGGATGGTACACCTATTATATCTGGAGTCAGTTATCCTTCTTTTCTGTTTGGAGGAGCAGTAAATTATCATCTGAATGATAGTTGGCGATTTATGGTAAGTACTGCTTACACACCGGATAAAAATTCAGTTAACCAGCCTGCTACTACTTTCATTTCAGCAGGGTTTAATTATAAATTAAGACCGGTATCTGAATCAAAACTTGAAAAAGCAAAAAAAACTGGTATTATAAACCCTAAACAATGGTTGCAGATAGGATATTCAAACAACATACTAGGTTATGGAATAAATAATAGTCTCGAGAAAGTAAGTTTGTTTTGGGGTGGGGATGTCGAAGTTGAGCATGGTTTATCAATCAGTTTTATTCGTAATATATTTCATTCGGCTAATTACTTTGCACTGGATTTAGGTGTAAATGCATCTGGATGGGAGACCAAAGGAATTGGTTCCGAATTAAGTAATCCAAATAAAGAATCGTTCTTTACACTTTCCGTATTTCCGGTTTTCAGATATAATTTCCTGCATACTCAGCCGTTGGATGCTTATTTTTATTATTCAGTTGCAGGTCCTACTTATATTTCTAAAAAAATTATTGATCATATTGATACCGGCGAACATTTTACTTTTCAGGATAATATGGGAGTTGGAATGTTTTTTGGTGAAAAACGAAATCTTAATGCTGAAATTAGAATAGGCCATTACTCAAATGGAAATATATTTCCGTTAAATGGTGCTGTTAAAATTCCGTTATCTCTAAATTTTGGATATGCTTTCTAATAAATTTTAATTTGCATTTTGCTTTTAATGTGTTCCCGATTTTTAAGTTTTACTCCTTAATTATAAAAACATGTTAGTGAAAACGTTTGGTGCAGCAGTACAGGGAATTAATGCTACGATAGTTACTATAGAAGTAAACGTAAGCAAGGGAATAAGATTTTTACATGTCGGTCTACCCGATAATGCCGTTAAGGAAAGTCATGAACGAATTACATCTGCTTTAAATTATACAGGGTATGATTTCCCCAGGCAACAGATTGTAATTAATATGGCTCCTGCTGATATCAGAAAAGAAGGATCGGCTTACGACCTGACTATGGCTATAGGAATTCTGGCAGCAGCTAAAACTATTCATCCCAAAGAGTTGGAACGATTCGTAATTATGGGCGAATTATCTCTGGATGGAGGGCTTCAACCAATAAAAGGGGTATTACCCATCGCTATTAAAGCCCGTGAAGACGGATTTAAAGGCTTTATTCTTCCTAAACAAAATGCCCGTGAAGCAGCAGTAGTGAACAACCTGGATGTTTATGGAGTTGAAAATATTACCGAAGTAATTGAATTCTTCAGCGGTACAACCACTCTCCAACCTACAATTGTTAATACAAGAGAAGAGTTTTTTAATAATGTCAATCTCTCTGAAATTGATTTCGCTGATGTTAAAGGGCAGGAGAATGTCAAAAGAGCATTGGAAGTGGCAGCGGCAGGTGGGCACAATATTATCATGGTCGGACCTCCCGGTGCAGGAAAATCAATGCTGGCTAAACGCATACCAACCATATTGCCTCCTTTGTCTCTTCAGGAAGCATTGGAAACAACCAAGATTCATTCAGTTGCCGGAAATATTGACAATAATTCTTCATTAATATCTCAACGCCCTTTCAGAAGTCCGCATCATACAATTTCAGATGTTGCATTAGTGGGTGGTGGAACATTCCCACAACCCGGTGAAATCTCATTGGCACATAATGGTGTCCTGTTCCTGGATGAATTACCCGAATTCAAAAGAACCGTACTGGAAGTTATGCGACAACCACTCGAAGATCGTAAAATATGTATTTCACGCGCTAAATTTGCCATTGAGTATCCTGCCAGTTTTATGCTTGTTGCTTCGATGAATCCATGTCCGTGTGGGTACTATAATCATCCCGATCGGGAATGTGTCTGCGGTCCGGGAATCGTTCAAAAATATTTAAGCAGGATATCAGGACCTTTGCTCGACCGAATTGATATTCATATTGAAATTATACCGGTACCCTTTGAAAAGCTTTCTGAAATGAAAGATTCTGAAAATAGTCATGCTGTCAGGGATCGGGTAATTAAAGCCCGTCATGTTCAGGAACTCCGTTTCAAAGATATTGATGGGGTGTATTGTAATGCCCAAATGTCTTCAAAACAGATGCGTTCATATGCTCAGATTGATAAAGCAGGTTCTGAATTACTTAAAAATGCCATGCAACGCTTAAATTTATCTGCCAGGGCTTACGACAGGATCATTAAAGTGGGTCGGACTATCGCTGATTTAGATGATTCTGAAAATATACTTTCAAACCATTTGGCAGAAGCTATCAACTATCGCAATCTTGACAGAGAAGGATGGGCCGGATAGTTAAATCGAAATAACTGATTATCAATTATAATTATTTGAGATACTTAAGTATTCAATCATCAATTAGCCTGTTTCAATCATGAGACAGGCTATTTTCACAATAAGATGGAAGATCCGGGCATATCAATTTTATATTACTGAAAAATCGAATTATGTCTGACAGGAGATGAATGATGTCTTTACGATAACAAATAATTCTTTCGAAAAATAGAAATTCCAACTTGCAAAATTGTTTAATTAAAACTTTTTCGTCAATATTCTGTTTACTAAAAACTATTCAATCGTAAGGAAAAATAATTTGATTCCTGAAAATCGATTTTTCATACATGGTTGAATTTAATCAATTAATAATTTAAAACGGAAGAATCATGACAAAACTAAATCCTTATTTAAGTTTCAAGGGGACATGTGAAGAAGCCTTTAATTTTTATAAATCAGTTTTTGGAAGCGAATTTCTTTATCTGGGGAGATTCAAGGATATGCCTGAAAACCCTGAGTATCCGATTCAAGAATCCGATAAAGATAAAATTATGCACATCTCCCTTCCGATCAATAATGAAACAGTTTTATATGGCTGTGATACTACTCAGGTAAATGATAAATTTACGGTCTCAGATAATAACATATCATTATCCATTGAAACAGATTCGATGGATGAAGCAACCCGGATTTTTAACGGGTTGTCTGATGGTGGAATTGTAACCATGCCATTAGACAAAACATTCTGGGATGCTTATTTTGGGATGTTTACTGATAAATACGGTATTAATTGGATGGTAAATTATGAATTGTCTACAACAAAGAGTTAATAACAAACTAAAATATTCAATATGAAAGCATTAAAATATCTTGCAATTGGTTTGGGAGCACTGGTTATCCTGTTGCTTATAGTAGCTTTATTTGTACCAAAAGATTTTAATTATGAAAAATCCGTTACAATTAATGCGCCTATTGATACCGTATGGGTAAATGTAAATAGTTTATCTGCACTGGATAAATGGAGTCCGTGGAATGATCACGATCCTGTAATGAAAAAGGATATGAAAGGAACTGATGGTAACGTTGGTGCTGTACAAAGTTGGGAAAGCAGCATTGTTGGTTCTGGAAGTCAAACGATTGCTGCAGTTGAAAAGCCGACATTGTTTGAAACAGAACTTAATTTTTACAAACCATACAAAAGCCATGGCAAAGCATATATAAAACTGGTTTCTCAGGGAACCTCTACTAAAGCTACATGGGGAATGACCGGAAATATGCCGTATCCTATGAATATTATGACACTCTTTATGAATATGGATAAAAACATGGGTAAAGATTGGAATCATGGGCTATCTAAATTAAAGAAACTGAGTGAAAAGTAATTCATTACTTTTCATAAATAGGAAACAAACTTCATTTCAGGGGAGTTTGTTTTTTTTTGTAGGTGATACCATTTTAAATAATGAAATATTGAATATGCATTGACATAATTTGTTAACTTTGTGTCCCGGAACTAATGTACATCATCTAATTCTATAATGGACGAACCATTTAAAATCATCAAAATTACAAAAGACTTTGTAGAAAATATTCAGTTAAAAAGAGAGGGTGCACATTTTCATGATTTTGAAGAGTTGATAATTGTCACCGAAGGAAGCCTGGAGCATTATATTGATTTTCAAATTGAAGTCCTTCAGGCACCTTCAGTATGTTATGTATCCAGGGGAAAGATGCATCGGGTTGTTGAGCACGATGATTTAAGGGGGTGGGTAATTAATTACCAAAATGAGTTTATCCCCGATTCGAAGCTTAACTTTTATTCCAACTTTTTCAATTCGACAAATATCCCAATTCTTCAAAGCGGATGTACGAACAGATTTATAAGCCTTTGCGAAATAATAAATGACGAATTCAATCAGTTAAGCCCCGATCTGATAACTATTCGACATCTTACTACTGCTTTAATATCGATGATAGAATCCGAAAGAAAGAGAAACATTCAGGTTGAGAGTAACACTAAGGCTTCCCAGATTATGACTTTTAATAATTTCCTAAAAATTTTAGAGGAAAATTACCGTCGCGATGAAGGAGTGTCATTTTATGCCGATAAAATGAATATGTCTGAAAGAAACCTGAACATTATTTGTAAAAATAATTTTCAGAAAAGTGTATCTGAAATTATTGAAACACGTAAACTCATCGAAGCAAAGAATTTATTGATTCATTCTGATAAAACGGTGTCGGAGATTGGTTTTGAACTGGGTTACAATGAGAAATCCTATTTTTCAAGAGTGTTTCACAATAAACTATCTATGACTCCTACGCAATTCCGCGAAATTACCCGTGCAATGGTTTCCTAAAAGTACCACCCTTTTTCCAAAAACTATTACCGTAACCCTATTTGCTGGCTGTATCTTTGCAACATAATAATTAATTCATTATTTATAATCAATTTATAAATTAAAACAATGAAAAAAGTAATTTATGTTGCCTTTGTTGCATTGATTTTCATTTCTTCCACAGTCAGTGCAGTCGAAAAATCAACCGGTCAAAAAGTATCTAAAAGTCAGAAAGAAATAGCATCTTTACGTGCACAGATCAAATCGCTTACTGCCGGGAATGCTGAAATATCAAAAAATCTTCAAACATTCGACACCCTTGATTTTACAGTTTTCAGCAACCAGCAATGGATACGCCTACACGAAAGTCAC
>Ga0302215_10002736_pt1 | contig 12060 bp, 7 predicted proteins | sample II_Fen_N3_1_FD_194580 | JGI IMG/M metagenome (GOLD analysis project Ga0302215, IMG submission 194580) | Peat permafrost microbial communities from Stordalen Mire near Abisko, Sweden - II_Fen_N3_1 | ecosystem: Environmental > Terrestrial > Soil > Wetlands > Permafrost | place: Sweden: Abisko... | reverse complement strand
ATGCGGAATGACTGCTGCATTTCCTGTGACCATTAAAACCGCCATGGTTTCACCAATGGCACGTCCTATACCGAGTACAGCGGCTGAGGTAATCCCGGATTTTGAATATGGAATAATCACTTTGTAAATTGTTTGCCAATGGGTGGCTCCTAATGCAAGACTTGCCTCTTTCATGGCTCTGGGAACTGTTCGCATGGCATCTTCGGCAACGGTAATAATTGTTGGTAAAGCCATTATCCCCAGAATAATACTCCCTGCCAGGGCAGTTTCACCAACCGGTAATTGAAAAGTGCGTTGTAAAAAAGGGACTATCACTACCAATCCAAAGAATCCATATACAACAGAGGGAATACCTGCCAAAAGTTCAATCACAGGTTTTAAAAAATTACGTACTCTCAGCGATGATATTTCAGCTAAATAAACTGCAACAGCTATCCCGAATGGTAATGAAAGGAGAATGGCGCCTAAACTAACCCAAATGGTGCCAAGTAGAAGGGGTAATAGACCATATTGAGGGGAAGGTGTTGCAGTGGGATACCATTCCTTTCCTCCAAAAAAGTCTCCTGGCCGTAATGTTTCATGTTTCAGCAACGTGCCGTTAAAATTTTTTGCTATATATTGTTTGGGGAGAAAAAGTACTATGCCGGGATGCAGGGAAGTAAGTTCACTTGCTTTAGCGGGTATGTTTTCAAATGAGGCACCTAGTTCTTCTTCGGTATAGTATTTAGTCAAATCACTCAGGCGGACTAATTCAATAGATTCATCTTTTCCACCAACTTCATCCCAATTAGTGATTTTACCATCGAATATTTCTTTTATCTCATAGGATGAAAGTTTCTTTACCGGATTTGCTTTATTAAATGCTAATACATACCCATCTTCAATGACAGGACTGTTAAACAACCCTGAAGCCTCCTTGAATAAAAATAAAACAATAAGTAAAATGGTGATACTGGTAATGCTGCCACTAATTAATAATGCACCTTCTACTAATTTCTCGATAAATCGTTTCACGCTGTGTATGGTTTAAAAAAACAGTACAAAGGAAAAGCTTTTATATTAAAACGAAATGAAGAAAATGTTACAAAGGTGTTACGAAATTCAATAATTTCCTTTTTGATTATTCCATAGTATTAAACACTATCGTTTTAAAAGTTTAAACTAATGGATTAACATAAAAGTTACAACTAAAAAAATGTAATCACATTGTAATATAATTGACAAAAATATGTAACCTGAGAGCAGTTTCTTTGCATCGAAAATATTGAAAAAAAATTATAAGTATAAACTAAATTCTATTTAAAATGAAATTAAAAAGTTTAGCTATTATTTCTTTAGGTCTTATTTGTTCGACCTTTGCTTTTTCGCAGCAAGAGGAAAAAGTTGATACTCTTAATGTGCATGAACAACGTATTTCTTTACTGGAAGATGGACTCTTGCAAGTAAAAAAACTGAAAATCAGTGGTTACATGCAATCAGAATGGCAAATGTCTCAGATTGATATGAATGGAAATCAATCTTTTGACATGAAACTGGGTGCTGGTGCAAATGCAGCTGAAAAGGCTGATGCCATTGCAAATCCCGGTGCTTACTTCAATCGTTTTGGTGTACGTCGTGGTCGTCTAAAAGCCACTTATACCGATAATGGATGTACTGGAGTATTTTACCTTGATGCTACTGAAAAAGGTGTTGTTGTAAAAGAACTCTATGTTACAGCACTTGATCCATGGGTAAATGTTTTGACATTAAAAGGTGGTATTTTTAACCGTCCATTTGGTTATGAAATTGAATATTCTTCTTCATCCCGTGAAAGCCCGGAAAGAAGCCGTATTATTCAGACATTGTTTCCAAGTGAAAGAGATTTAGGTGGAATGATCACATTACAAGCTCCTAAAACTTCTCCATGGAATGTACTGAAACTTGATGCTGGAATACTTGCCGGAAATGCAATAGGTGTTGATTTGAAAAGTCAAAAAGACTTTATTGCTCATTTAACATATAATCAGTCATTTGAAACAATGAAATTCGGCATTGGAGCTTCAATGTACAATGGTTATGTATTCCAACCTACTACGAAGGTATATAAAATTGCAAACAACGTTTTTACTGCACAAGGTGATAGTGCCTCAAACAAAAATCAACTGGCAACACGTCAGTATTTTGGAGTTGATGGTCAGTTTAGTATTGCTTCAGCGGCAGGTTTAACTACCTTACGTGCTGAATATATCACAGGAACACAACCCGGAACAAGTGGAAGTTCTTCAAGTTATAACAATACAACTATTCCTGCAAATGATTATAAAGGAACGAATGATATTTATATTCGTAACTTTTCAGGGGGATATATTCAGTTGGCTCAGGATATTGCAGATACAAAACACAGCCTAAGTGTAAAATACGATTGGTATGATCCAAATACGAATGTTTCAGGTAATCAGATTGGTGTAGCCGGAAGTAAAACAGGGAAAGCAGATATTGCTTATTCAACTATTGGATTTGGATATTTGTATCGTTTGAATACGAATGTAAAATTCATGGTTTATTACGATATACCAACAAATGAAACTTCAAGTGCTATGAGTACTAAAGGAAGTGATTTCACCAAAGCTTTAGCTGCAAACATTCTAACTGTTCGTATGCAATACAAATTCTAATTTAAGGTATTATCAATATATAAAAAAAAAATAATGAAAAAACTTATTTTATCTCTTATGATGGTTTGCACATTAGCTCCATCATTTTATGCTCAGAAATTAAAAGGTAGTGATACTGTATTACCTTTGGCTCAAAAAGAAGCTGAGGCTTTTGGTAAGAAAACCGGAAAATCTGTAACTGTTATCGGTGGTGGTAGTGGAGTTGGTATTGCGGCTTTAATAGAAGGAACAACTGATATAGCCATGGCTTCCCGTAAAATGAAATTTGACGAAAAAGTAAAATGCCAGGAAGGTGGTAAATCTGTTGTAGAAAAAGTAATTGCACATGATGCATTAGCGATCATTGTGAATCCTTCAAATCCTGTTTCTAAATTGACTCGTGTTCAATTGGAAGGAATTTTTACAGGTAAAATTACAAACTGGAAACAGGTTGGTGGTGCTGATCTTAAAATTGTTCCTTACTCTCGCGAAACAAGTTCAGGTACTTATGATTTTATCAAAGAATATGTGTTGTTGAATAAAAATTATATGAGTTCAATTTTAAGTATGCCTGCAACAGGAGCAATCGTTCAATCGGTTAGCCAGACTAAAGGTGCAATTGGTTATGTAGGATTAGCTTACTTGAATAACAAAGTAAAAGCAATTCATGTATCATTTGATGGTAAAAACTTTATAGCACCTTCATTGAAGACTGCTGTAGATAAAACTTATCCTATAGTTCGTCCTTTGTTTTTTTATTATGATAAGAAAAATGAAAAAAATTATTTAGCTTTAGTGAACTTTGTCCTATCTGCGGAAGGTCAGGCAATAGTTGAAAAAGTTGGGTATGTGCCATTGAAAAAGTAATTTTGTTTTGAGTTAATTTATAATACCGCTGTCGGACTTGATTCGATAGCGGTTTTTTGTATTAATTCATTTTAAAATACATATAAATTAATTGTGAGGATTTGCCTTTAATTAGTAACTCTATTGTAACACTCCTTTATTTCTTTTGAAACACGTATTAATTACTTTTGCAGAATTAGAAACTAAGATACAAACCTCAATGAAAAATTTTTTTCTCTTACGTCTTTCCATTATTACCATAGTATTAATTACTCCTTTTTTAATGTTTGCACAAATAAGTATTCAAGGACATGTAATCGATAAAAAGACCAATGAACCATTAACTGGAGCAACTATTATTATCGAAGGTACTACAAAAGGTGCAGCGGCAGACATTGATGGAAATTATAAATTTATTGATCTTACTCCGGGAAATTACACACTCGTAATTTCATATGTATCCTATAGCTCACAAAAGATTCCAAATATTGCAGTAGAAAAAGGGAAAACTACTACACTAAACATTGAACTGGAAAATTCATCACTTCAACTACAAACGGTACAAATTGTTGCACAACGTAAAACGGATACAGAGCTTTCAATGATAAAAAGTGTTCGTTCATCGGTGCAGGTGGTAAATGGCATTTCTTCACAACAAATCTCAAAGACTCTCGATCGCGATGCCTCAGAGGTCGTAAAACGTGTACCTGGAGTTACCATTCAGGACAACAGGTTTATTGTAGTCCGTGGCCTCAATCAACGGTATAACAATGTATGGCTGAATAATGCAGCGACACCCAGCAGTGAAACGGATGTGAAAGCTTTCTCCTTTGATGTTATACCAAGCAGCATGATTGATAATATAATGATTTATAAAACAGGTGCACCTGAACTGACTTCTGAAGCCACGGGTGGATTTATTAAAATATTTACAAAAAACATTCCGGATGAGAATTTTTTGAATGTAGAATATGGTATTGGATATAATGATCAAACCACATTAAAGGATACTTATCATTTACCCGGTTCTACCTTCGACTTTTTGGGGCTGGGAAGTGGTGCACGAAGCCTTCCATCTGAATTCCCGGCAAATCTTAATCTAGAAAGCATTATTGACCGGGATGCTAATGCTCTTCGTTTAAGTACTAACTGGCAGGCAAAACGATCGACAGCTTTGCCTAATCAGAAAGCCACTATAGCTTTTGGTAAGAAATGGAATCGCGAAAGTGGCGCAAAACTCGGTACTGTTACTTCATTCAATTATAGCAATACCTACAGCACCCGAAGTAATATGGAAAATAATGCATACGAAAGGTTTGATCCAACTACCGAAACGCCAACCTATTTGTATAAATACATCGCCAATATCTATACGAACGAATTTAAAGTAGGATTAATGCATAACTGGGCATACCAAACAGCCAGTGGAAAGACCAAACTTGAATTCAAAAATATCCTGAATCAAATAGGTGTCGACAGGTCAGCAGATATTTCGGGGTGGAATAATTATCGTATTGCAAATTTTAAATACTTCAGTAACCAATATTCCAGTCGCACTACTTATTCAGGCCAACTGAGCGGGAATCATAAATTAAATGAGAAGAAAGAAGCAAAACTTGACTGGAACATTGGTGTTGCTTATGCAAACAGGTTGGAGCCTAATCGCCAAAACTGGAATATGAAACAGGACGTGACAAGCGGGGTGTATCAATATGTATTACCTGTCGGTGCGAGTATTAATGAACTGGGAAGACTCTACCTCAAAAATCATGAATATGTAAATACAGGAGCTTTAAATTATGAACAAAAGATTAAAATGGGGACCCTGTTGACAACTTTTAAAACGGGGGGATATGCTGAATATAAAACCCGAAACTATACCGAACGAAGTCTTTGTTATAAAAACACGATCAGTGGTTTATTCAGCGATGAGCAAATTAATGCATTGAGTTTTGAAACTTTATTTACCGAGCCCTATCTGGGACAAAACAAAGTGATATCAATTTCTGAAGAAACCAATCTTGCCAATACATACAATGCACAAAACCTACTTACTGCCGGTTATGCTGCATTGAATCTTCCAATTGGAAATCTTAATGTGTATGGTGGTGTCAGGGCCGAATACAATCTATTGACTTTAAATGGATACATAGATGCGAATACACCGGTAAAAATAAATAATCCGACCGTCAATTTATTTCCATCTATCAATACCAGCTATAATTTATCCGAAAAGTCATTGCTGCGGATTGCATATGCAAGTACCATCAACCGACCTGAGTTTCGTGAAGTATCGCCTTTAGTGTATTATGATTTTACTGAAAAAAATACAATTACCGGGAATCCAAAATTAAAAGATGCTTCCATTCAAAATCTTGACATACGCTTTGAAAATTATCCTTCACCTACAGAAACTTTCTCAATTGCGGCATTCTACAAACATTTCACCAATCCAATAGAAATGATCAGTGTTGGAACAGGTTCCTCATTTTCGTTCGATAATGCATTGGGTGCAACAAATTACGGACTGGAACTGGAAGTTAAAAGATCGTTGGAAAAGATGATTGGATTAAAGAACTTTGCAATGAGCCTGAATGCTTCTTATATTTACAGCCAGGTGCAATTTGCAAATGTGTTGACCGAACGTAGCCGGCCTTTGCAGGGACAGTCACCGGTGGTAGTGAATCTGGGCTTGTTTTATCAAAATGATAAGGCAGGATTATCGTCATCAATTATGTACAATGTGATGGGCAAACGAATTCTGGTGGCTGCACAACTTAACCAGGGAGCTGTTGTTATCCCTGATATTTATGAACTTTCACGTCACGTTATCGATTTTACGCTCAATAAAAAAGTAGGAAAGCGCCTGGAGTTGAAATTTGGTATCAAAGATTTGTTAGCTCAGAATTATATCACTCAACAGACATTCGATTATGTAAAAGATGGTGTATCTAAATCTGTTACCCTTAATAATAAAGTCTATAATTTGGGTCGAACCTTTTCAATTGGGGCAGTACTTAAACTGTAATAAATTCTAAAAGTTCCTAGTCATATGATTCAGTTGACTCTTATTTCCTAAATAGTTATATTCAAATTTTATTAATAAGGTAAATCTTGATTGATAATAATCATTTAAAAGAAGCTTTGGAAAAGTAAGTGACACCATACTAATGGAACTTGCGACCTCCCGAATTTTCGGGAACTAATCACGAATCACTAATTACTCACCTTTAGTGGTTGGGGGTCTAACATTTAACAATAAACATTTCGTTAATCCAATGCAAATATATATTTTTGTCTAATAAAAAAACAAATAAAGACATAAAACATTTAAATTTTTAATGTTGTTTTTTTTATGTTATTTTTCTGATACCCGCAGCGACCTTTAAAAACACTTTATCAGCTGCTTTTTTCCCTCAAAAAAGAGCAAGCGTCCATCCAAATTTTCCGTACCAACCAGAGCTTGCAACAACCCGAATTTTCAATACTTTTTCCCGCTTTCCTCCCGCTATCTTCCCATTCTCTTCCCGTTCTCTTCCCGTTTTACCGAAAAAATCACATACGGCTCACACAATACAAGTATAAAACAACTCTAAATAAAGTTGTTTTCTTTTTGTTTTGAAAATGCTTTAGATATGTATTATATATGTTTTTCCGTAAAACGGGAAGAGAATGGGACGATAAGGGGATGGGAATCGGAATGAAACCGGAGTGAAATGTGTTAAATAAATGATGCTGAAATGTCGAACCTAATTTTGCAGTATTTTTTCCCGGGGAGGAAAAAATCGATCTGAAAGAGGAAAAAAAAAGGGAAGTGAAAAAAAACAGGGCGGAGTTTAAATGCCTGCTTTTCGATTGCAAAAATAAATTATTATTTAGTAATATCCAAAAATATAAGCACTTTTTTTTATATGAGTTTCGATTTTTTCTTTAATATGATTATCCGCAAAAGCTAAAATATCATAGCATCTAAAGTTATACTATATTAATTTCTTAGGACACTTTGCGGATAATAATTAATTATAAAACTAATTGGTTTATAATAAAATAGTAAATAACGGGGTTCAGAATCCGGTGGAATTATTCTTATCGCGACAGATCTAATTTATACTGATAAGATTTTTGTGGATAATCATTAAAATAAAAAAAGGCAAACCTTTTTAAAGATTTGCCTTTTTTATCCGATTACCTTTTTAGATTATCGTTGTTGCATCTGAATTTTGATGGGTTCCAACTTGTTCGTGTCAATTTCAATTGTTTTATCAACATAAGAAATTAAACTCACTTTAATTTGGCATTTATCACCACATAAATTTGTTACTGCAAAATTACCATCTAAATCGGTATATATTTTTTGACCGTTCGCTGTGATAACAGCTCCAGCAAGCGTTTCATTTGTAAGTTTGTCAAATACTAAACCTTTCAAAATACGGGTTTGATCAATTGTTTCGACTTTAGTTTCAGCAATCTGATTTTTCTTTGCCGATATACTCATTGAAAAAAACATGACAGAAACGAGAGAAATAAACAACACCTTTTTCATACCTGTATCTTATTAATAGAATTTACTTATTCCTGATTTATAACAGTGCAAAGTAACTAAACTATTATTTCAAATAAGTTACAAAAGGTGTACAATGATGTGAATTTAATAGGTCAATATCCTTCAGAATTAATTTTAATCAACTATTATTCAATACTTTTTTTCGGAAACTAATTTACCTTTTTCATTCCACATATACCATGTACCGGATTTTTTTCCATTTTCATATTGCATTTCATAACGCATGATACCGGAATCGTCCCATACATGCCAGGTACCGTTCTTAGTATTATTGCGGTATTCAGCCTCGGAAATCAATAGCCCTGCTTCGTTATAGGTCCTCCATACGCCATGAAATTCGCCATTCCGGTATGAACGTACTTCATTGGGTTTCCCATTGGCAAAATAAACAATATACGCTCCTTCCGGTTTCCCGTTCAGGATATTCATTTCAAGTTTCAATGATTTGTTTTCGAAAAATTCTTTATATTCTCCATTATACAATTTGGTTTGTGTAGAATCGGTAAAAAACAATCCGTCACTTTGAATTATTTTCCTGTTTTGTGCAGGCAGGGTTGAGAATAATGAAAATATAAATAGAATTGAAAAGATTGATTTATACATGATGTTAAATATCTAGGATTGTGATTACAAATATACCTTATTATTTACAATTAAATTTTTGATTTGAAAAATTTAATATGTGTTACAAAACTAAAAATCAAAAAAAGAGAAGTCACGTTACCGTAACTTCTCTTAAGTCAATCTATTTACTAAAAGATGATTTAGTAAACAGTATTTTGTGGATCAAAATTAGTCCATGATTCTTTGGTCCAGTCAGTAGCTCCAAAAGCACCAATAAAAGTAGCAGTTTTATCAAAAAATGGATTTTGTAATTTTGAATTTGTAAACTTAGCAGTACCCAACAATGGTGAGCCTGTAGCAGGTAAAAATGAAGTTGGAATTGCAGCAATACCGACTTTAGTTGCATCATAAAAAGAACTTGAAATTCCGGCTGTTGCATTATCAGCTATAATCTGGTTACCAAAACCTGAAGTATTATAGAAGTCCAGTGCTTGTTGTGGTGTTACACCATTAGCACCAGTTACTGCAATTACTTTGCTGGCAACTAAAGCACAATTCTGAATTGCAAGATTTCCTGAAGTTGCATTTGCATATGTAGTTGTTGCATCAAGTAATAATCCGGTATTCCATCCTGCAAATACAGAGTTGAAAGCAGAAATAGAACTGTTACGACGAATATGCATTCCTGCACCAAAATTCAGACTAACGTTTTTGTCAGCAGAAGTTTTCCATGGGCCGATCAAAGTAACGTTACAAAATACTGCTGCTGTTAAAGGTGTGGCTGTCGTTCCTGTTGCATTGTTATCCGATTCAAAACCGTTAGAAGTAGAAACATCTGCAATACGAGGATTACGTACACCTAAAAGGAACTGTAAGTTTCCTGAATAACCGAAATCAGTGTCGTACTCATCATCCAATCCGCAATAAGCGATCAGATATTTCGCATTTACATTACCACCAAACCATTCGAAAGAATCATCACCTGCAAATGAAACCTGTACGTGATCTACAGTTGTTCCGCTACCTACAGCACAAAATGTCAAACCATTTATTTCGTTATCAGGTTGTAAAGCGATACCACCAAATTCGAAACGACAATATTGTATGGTTCCTGAATTATCAGCTGCATCGGTACCACCACCATAATGAAGCGGTTGGGTTAAACCTTCAACGGTTGGGTCAGTTTGGTTTACCGGAGCTTTTCCTACTACGATAACACCACCCCAGTCACCTGCTGCACGTAATCCAGGTTCCATACGTGAAGTAAATACGATTGGTTGTGATGGAGTTCCAACAGCATTAATTTTACCCCCTTGAGATATAATCAACGCACCTTTTGTTAATTTGTCACCTTTAATAATTGTACCCGCTTGTATGTTGATTATTCCGGTAACAAAAATATTCCCTTCCAAAATATAAGTTGAATCTTTCACCAGGCTGCGGGTACCGGTAATATTTGTCTTGATAATGACTTCCTTTGAAGTTACTGTAGGAGCCGGATCAGATTTAGTAGTACAAGAAGTTACTGTTACTGCTGCACCAAATAAAACAACCGCATAGTTTAAAAAAATTTTTTTCATTGTCAATTAATTTTTTTGTTATAATTATAATTTTTAATTATTTCTTTCTGCAAAAGTATACCCTGTACATGTCATTCATATTTCAAAAATGTTATTTTGACTGTAATTTATATGAAGTAAATGTTACAAAAAATATACATGCTGCTATTATTCTATTTAATGAATTTGATAAACCTTTTTAAAAATAAGTCTTAAATTAATTTCAAGATTCTCAAAATTAGAATGTAATTAATATCATGAATTCCTATCATAAAATCATATCACGAAGTCATATCATGCAATCATATCACAAAGTCCTATCATGTAATCATATCACGAAGTCCTATCACGAAGTCATATCATGAAATAATATCATGAAATAATATCATGAAATAATATCATGCAATCATACCATGAAAATCCTATCATGCAATCATAATATATGTAATGGGATTTTAATACTTCTGTTTTAGTCATGCAATGTAAGCGCCGTTACTTTGTAAAAAAAAGCAAATGTATAATCAAAAGTTCTATCCGACCATTGTTATTTCCGATGTTCATCTCGGAACTGAACATTCTAAAACACGTGAACTGGCAGATTTTCTCAAAACTGTGAATTGCAATACCCTTATTTTAAATGGAGACATAATTGATGGCTGGAATTTGCAAAAAGGAGGAAAGTGGAAGAAAGAAGATACTGATTTCTTCAAGATCATCATGAAAATGATGGAGAACCATAATACGAAAGTCATTTATGTCCGGGGTAATCATGATGACTTTATTGATCATATTGCACCCTTTTCTTTTGCCAATATTTCAATAGTGAAGGATTACGTGCATGAGAAGAATAATAAAAGGTATTATGTGGTACACGGCGATATATTCGATAACATTACTTCGAATATGGTTTGGTTGGCTAAGCTGGGCGATGTTGGGTATACTTTCCTGTTATGGATGAACCGTATTTATAATATTTATCGTTCTAAAAAAGGTCTGCCTTATTACTCGCTTTCTCAGAGTATCAAACAAAAAGTAAAATCGGCAGTATCTTATATTTCAAATTATGAAAACGAACTTGTTACCTTAGCCCGTACGCGGCATGCTGATGGAATCATTTGTGGTCATATTCATCAACCTGCCGACAGAATGATTGATGGAATTCATTACCTTAATTCAGGTGATTGGGTTGAAAGTTTATCTGCTTTACTTGAAAATGAAGATGGAACCTGGGAGGTGTATATGCATCGGGATGCTAAAACAATAACTGAATCAATTGAAACCATTGAACGTCCACAATCGAATAAAAAACCACAAATGGTTGCTTTTTCTAATAATATATTTCACCATTTTTTTTAATTTGACTTAAATGAAATATTTATTTGTAGTACAAGGTGAGGGAAGGGGCCATTTTACACAGGCCCTGAGTTTGAAATCAATGCTTGAGCACAATGGTCATGAAGTTGTGGCAGTAATGGTTGGCGGAAGTGCTAAACGTACCTTACCATTATTTTTTACACAGAAAATAAACAGTGAAATCATTCAGTTTCAAAGTCCGGATTTTTTACCTACTCCAAAAGGTAAGCATTCCCCTTTGTTGATCAGTATTTTATACAATTTGATGTTGTTGCCGGTTTATTTTCTGAGTATGCTTTCCATTCGTCGAACTATACGGGATAAACAGCCCGATGTTGTTATCAACTTTTATGAACTTATGTGTGGGGTTACTTACGGGCTGTTCAATCCTAAACCGCCCATGATCAATGTAGCTCATCAGTATTATTTTATGACTCCGGCTTTTCAATATACAGGCGATGATACCTTTCAGTTCAGATTACTGAATTTTTACTCCGGTCTCACTACTATGAATTCTTTAAAAATTATGGCACTTTCATTT
>Ga0302215_10002734_pt1 | contig 12061 bp, 7 predicted proteins | sample II_Fen_N3_1_FD_194580 | JGI IMG/M metagenome (GOLD analysis project Ga0302215, IMG submission 194580) | Peat permafrost microbial communities from Stordalen Mire near Abisko, Sweden - II_Fen_N3_1 | ecosystem: Environmental > Terrestrial > Soil > Wetlands > Permafrost | place: Sweden: Abisko... | reverse complement strand
CACTCCATCAATATCTATTACAGCCTGAATGCTGCAGGCATTACTTGTAAGACCTTCGGCACCTTCAAATGCCGGTACGTTATTGGTCATACCCACCAGAGTAGCCAATTGTCCGCCCGCCGAGCTACCTTCAATAGCAATACGGGCAGTATCGATGCTGTATTTGTCAGCATTGGCTTTTACCCAACGTACGGCGGCTTTTATGTCATAAATTGCAGCTGGAAAACGAGCTTCCAACGATAGTCGGTATTCCACAGGAATGGCAACATAGCCTTTTAAAGCAATGCGCTGCGCCATTAATGCTTCCATAGATTTATTACCCGAACGCCAACCACCTCCATGAATCATTATCAATGCCGGATATTTCCCCGCTTTAGAAGGCCTGAAAATATCTAAATGCAAAGCTCTTGTTGAGTGAGTAGAGTCAGTTAATGTAGCATAAACCAGGTTTTTGTGCTCCATCAACTCCGTAGTTTTCAAAACATCAGGAATCCTGACATCAGGGTATTTTTTTTTGATTTTTTGCCAGGTACTGTAGGTGGTGTAAGTAGTATCAAGAGGGAAAGAAACGCTGCTCTGCGCCTGCAAACCAACAAAGCAGATTAGTAATGTACACAAATAATATATTCGGGCTGACTTCATATTGAATTGATAAAGTATGTAAAACTACAAGTTTGTTTTGATTGAGAAGTGTAATAACCATGATCTACAATGAAAATATATAGAAATTAAAAACGCTTCTCTGTTTTCGAGAGAAGCGTTTTTGTAAAATCAGGATTAGTCTGCTTTTTTTAACTCTATCCACATTGTCATCTCACAACCTGTCATTCCACTAAAGGTCTTGTTTTGAATATTCAGGGAAACATGCGTTTCTTTCGTTTGCCATTGTGTTATTGTTTTCACTCCATTTATCGAATACATTTCAGCTGAACTTTCTTCAAAACTAATCTCAGTAGGATCTCCATAAATATCAGAAAAAGTATCGATAAGTTGTTTTATCTTTTGGCTATGATTCAAAGCCATTTTTTCAAGTTGCAACTTTTCCTCTTCGCTATAATCTTTCTCCGGATGAATGCTGAATTTTTGGAATTCTATCGTTATTTTTTCGAGATGTCCGTCTTTGTTATATTGAGAAATTATACCATTGTTTTTGACTTTATTTCCGGCAATAGTAACAAACCCATTTTTTGTCAGATCAATTGTCCATCCTGTCAAAAGTCGTGAGTAGGCATCATCCGTAATACCCCAATGAAACGGACCAATCGCATTGGTATTTTGTGATAGGACTTCTTTCTCGTCTTTGCTATTCACCTCACCAGAGGAACTCTTGTTAGAATCATCCTTCTGATGAGAATTACAACTAAAAAAAGATAAAGTAAGACAGCAAAAAATCAAATAGCTAGTTAAATATCTCATCGTATTTAAAAAAATACCTGCGAAACCGAAATTTCGCAGGTATGTATTTATTAGTACCATCTAGGATCACCAGGTTTAACATCTTTCTTTATTAATTCACTGTTAATAATAGTGAAATCCTTAGTTGTAGGTGATTTAAATGTAGCAGCTGTATTAGTCGTCAAAGACGTTCCGGCAATTTGAGCTGCCGGAGCTGTTGCTCCTGCCTTAAGATACCAAATGAAATCACTGGTGAAGTAACATCCATCAGCTGTTGGCATATTAACACTTCCACTCCAGCCTGAAATACCCGTAGTAGCTCCTGTTATGGGATCAACTGTAGGTGGTGTTGTGGAGCTTCCTCCTGAGATTCCAAACAAGCAATTTTTCAAATTGAATTGTCCAACCGATGGGGCTCCAGTTAAGTCAAATAGTGTTTTTGAATTTACTATACAATATACAAATGTAGAGTTTACCACATTTACACTGCTAATACTATTTGTCATTCCAGCCTTGCCAGATATAAAATATTGACAATTGGAGAACGTCGAGTTATAAATTGAAATGTTTTTGTAAATTGCCCCTATATCATCCACTTTTATAACTCCGTAAGAACCAATAGAATCGAGTATACAGTTGTTAATACTAAATGTGTCAACTACAGCAGCTGCCTTTTCACGAATAACACCACGTTTGTACTGAATTTTACAACCAGTTAAACTAATACTTTTAATATTAGCACCAGCATTTCCAAAATTAAATAGATAAGTACTACCGTAACTGGCACTAGCAGTTAGATAAGTGCCATTACTTAATTCGAGTGGAGCTGCGGTGAAAACAATATTCTTGAAGTCGAAGCCACCAATTATTGCACTTGCAGGAGCATCAAAGTTCCCACTTACGGCAAAAGTTGCCTGACCATTTAAACTCAAACCCGTTGCAAACTTAATTTTACCTGCTGTTGAAGGAATTATCAATGAAGGCATACGATAGGTTACTCCTCCCTGAAGAACAAATGTAATGTTCTGATCCGGATTATTTTTAATAATAGAATCAACTTTATTTACATATAACGTTGTTGTTGAAGCAACTGAGAAGTACTTATAACTATCAGCGGCAGTTAATCCACGAAGGTCAAATACTAAACCATCATAGCTTTCGGATGATGTTGTCGTGAAAAGTTTCTTCCCTTTATATTTTCCTTTTTCATAAGCCTGAGCACGATACTTTGTATTAGGCTGTAACTTTCTGATAATTTTCTGACCAGAAATCAACTCATCGGCTGCGACCGCTACACTAGCTTCAAGACTATCATTGGCAGCATTGTACACTTTTATTGAATCAAAAACAGTTGAAATTCCATTATTTGTTGTACTCCAAATAATACGCACCTGAGTATCAATAATATTAGTTGCTGAGATATTAACCAATTGCGTTGGAAAGTCAGGAGTAGTTACATTTGTAACATAATCTTTAGACTGCAGATTAGTTGTCGTGTTTAAAGAGTGAATTTTAATATTATACTCCTTGTCAAACTTTAAACTTGAGAAAGTGCAACCCACAGAGTCAGTTGTTATAGTTGCAGAATCAGTACCATCGGAGGCAATGACTTTAACTACGTACTGATTTGCATCAGCATATTTATCCCATTTCAATTTGATGTATGGTACTGTATCTACATCAAGTCCGGCTTCTACATTTTCGCTCGCTATAACAGGGCGAAATAAGCGTGTAGCTGCAGGTAACTCATCATCAGTACAACTCGAAAAAATTGCTGAACACGTAGTTACTGCCACCACCATCACCATTAATTTATAAAATATCTTTTTCATATTAGAATTTCATTTAATTGTTGGAATGTGAAACTCATCCCGTTTTACCTGGATAAGTCTCATATTACTTTATTATTATTTGTAATCTGTCGTAACACTTGTAAATTCCACATTAACATCAGTTCCGGTATATGTGCTTGAAAATCCATATCCGTTGTTATTTAGCACGGTACTTGATGACAGTGTTGTAGTTCCAATTGGCATTAAATAAGGTACAGCTCCTGTTCCATAACCCTTCGTACCAGTATAACCGCGGTATAAGCGAGTGGCAAAATCACCTGCCTGATACGACACAACTTTCTGTATACCTGTTGGGTCTGTACTAGCAATTGTAACATTCACAGTTCCATCCAGCGTATAAGTAAGAGTTCCATCGGCATTTGTAGTTTTTACAACCTTAGTATACGATGTTCCATTATAAGTATAGCTGGTTACAGCTTTCAAAAGATATTTACCCCAACTAACTTTATATTTTCCTGTTATTGCAGTTTGATCTGTTACTTTATATTTATTATTTAGCCAAACAAGAGTATTTGCTGATTTGGTATAATAAAGATAATCTGCCCAATTTTTAAATTTATATGCATCGGGGTGAGTAGCTAAAAGAGAGTTTGTAAGAACTGAATCTGTAGAAATCGCCCAATTATTCAAATCTGCAACCACTTTGTTTACTATTTCACCATAGTTGTTCCAACGAATAAGGTCGAATCTGCGCAAACATTCACCTCCAAATTCCCATGCACGCTCGTTTACGATAGCTTTAAAAAACTGATCCTTACTTGCAGAAATACTATCAACATAATTAGTTACATCTTTGGTATAAGTGGCACTCTTTGCAAATGCACGATCACGAACTAATTTAAGTGCCGATTTAGCCACATCTGTTGGTCCATTAAGTTCATTGTCAGCTTCAGCAAGCATCAAAAGGACATCTGAATAACGCATCAATGGCCAGTTTATACCGGTTCCTTTTGATGAGCTTGATCCCAGTGCTTTAGTTGCCCAGGCACGATTCCATTTTCCGGGAAAAAGATTTGTCACATTACTAGCTGCTGCTACAGTATCATTTACATTTGAATAGCGTGCACAAGTTGCATCACGACGTACATCATTATCGGCAAATGACATGTAATAAATTGGACTTAACCCCACCTGAGCAGTAGTATTACCGTTTGCACACGTTCCTGTATTGGCCACACCAATACACCAACCTACATCACCACCATAAGATTCAGTAAATGCTACTTCATAAAGAACTTCATCATTATTAGTTAGCTTGTATTGGCATTCATCTTTAAATATAGAAACATAATCACTACGCAGTGAACGTGGCTTCAAATTAATAAGCTTCTGTGCATAATTCTTTGCCAGTTTATAATAATCAGTATAAGTAACAGCTTTTTGCACATTTCCATCATTATCGGTGTAAGTAACAGCTAAATCACTATTATTGGCAACATCAAGATAGTCATCAGCTCTCTTCATGGTTCCGTCAGAAGTCATTCCAGATCCAGCTCTGAAAAGAGCTATGCGAGCAATTAAACCCAATGCAAAATCGCGGTTCATACGTTCAATACCACCAGTGTTAACATCTGAAAATTTCATATTACCTTCAATGTTGACAAGATCCTGAAGACATTTGCTGTAGACAATATTTTTATCAGTCCTCGGTTTATCAAGTTCATCTCCAAATTCTGCAGGTTTATCAAAGTAGGGAACATCGCCCCAAAAGTTACATAACATCCAATAACGATATGCTTTTAAACAATAAGCCTCACCAAGCATTTGTTGCATCTCAGCATTACTACTTATGGCACTGGACTTAATCCCATCAATCACCTGATTGGCTCTGTCTACTGCTTGGTAATTATTGTTCCATGCGTTGTATATATCAGAAAAAGAAACATCGGCTGATGCTTGTAAACCAAATAAGTCAGAACGGTGTCCACCACTGGGAATTCCTGCATTTGGACCAAAACATTCAACATCGGTATTTTGCATCCATGCATTTGACATACGTGATGTAAATGGATCTTCGCAGAATTTCACATAAACACCCATCAACATTTTCTGAGCATCCTCTGTATTACTAAACACATATTTCGTGTCAAACTGCGATGGGGAGCTTACATCGAGATAATCATTGCAAGACGACAGCGTAAAAATACCCAAAGCTGCAATTAGTATATTTATTTTTTTTACCTTCATGGCATTTGAAATTTTTGATTTTACAATTTTAATATCTTCATACATATCTGAATGTTAGAAGCCAACATTTAGGCCAAAAGTAAATCCTCGGCTCTTAGGATAACAAGAATAGTCGATACCAGGAGTTAAGTTTGAATATTCACTATTTCTTACTGAAGAGCTGATTTCTGGATCATAACCGGAATAATTGGTTATAACAAAAAGGTTAGTTACAGTAGAATAAACACGGAACTTTTCTATCCTCAACTTACTTAATAGCTTTTTAGGTAGCGTATAACCTATAGTCAGAGATTGTAAACGAAGGAATGAACCATCTTCAATTGCCCATGATGTTGGCACAACAGTAGTACTGCCCACAGAATATGGTGACCAGTATTGCTTAGCGTTTGTACCTTCGTTCCAGTATGCTAAATCGGATAAACTTGTCATCAACTGACCAGTCTCAGGATTCATATAGGAATAACTATTGCTTTGACTCATGATATTCAACATATTCGGATAGGTACCGCTACGATATTGTTGAGTGGAAGCAATTTTATTGGCATTATAAATATCATTACCCACCGTGAACGTAAAGTTAGCATTCATGTCAAATCCATAACAGCTTGTAGTAAATCCAAAACCGCCTTGGAATAGTGGATTAGTGTCTCCAATAACCACTCGGTCATAACTATCTACAACTCCATCAGCAACCCCATTTGGGCCACTAACATCACGTAATTTCATTGTTCCAGGACGGATGCCGATAGCTCCACCCAACAAGCTTGTTGTAGCAACCCCACTTTTCAACACATACGTTTTTGTGGTTGTATTGTATGATGAAAAATCACTTGTAGTATAGTAACCGTCACTAACCCAACCATAAATTTGACCAACAGGTTGTCCAACTTTCACAATATAGTCTTCCTGATTTTTATTGTCGGTACTAGCCCAGCCTGACGCAAATGACATAGATTCTAGGCCATTTGAAAGGGCATCTACTTTCGATTTATTAAACCCAACATTAAAGTAAGTATCGAATGTAAAATTTTTCTTTTTTAGAATGTTTGCATTGATACTAATCTCAACCCCTTTATTTGATGTTTGTGCAGAGTTCTCTATTACGGTTGAATAACCTGGGGCAGTAACTGAGTGAGGTATGAGTAAGTTTTTTGCCGTATTTTGGTATATATCAATTGTTCCATTAATACGTTCGTTAAAGAAGCCAAAGTCTAATCCCATATCGCGGGAAATAGTTGTCTCCCATTTTCGGTAAGGATTGTAAAGGCTGGAAGTTGCACTTTCATAATTAATATTAGCTGTTTCACCAACCCCATAGTGTTTTGTTCCTGTATTTAGTGCATATGTTTTGGATGTATTTGAAATGCGGACGTTACCACCCTCACCATAAGAGACACGAAGTTTCAGGTTTGATAACCATTTTTGAGTAGGTTGCATAAATGGCTCTTCTAATATACGCCAAGCTCCTGCCAAAGCTGGAAAGTACCCCCACCTGTTATTTTTTTCGAATTTTGAAATTCCATCATCACGCATAGTCAGTGTAAGCAAATATCTTTCCTTGTAGGAATAATTCAGACGACCAAAGAAAGATGCTATGGTATATTTTTCTTTATCTTCTGAAGAACTGATGGATGTTACTCCATTTGCTAATCCAAAATTGGCAAATACCTGTTCGGCTGTAATGGCTTTGCTATATCGGGTACCGTACATGTAATTATTATTACTTGTATTACTCGAATTTTCCTGACCAACCATCACATTAAAGTGATGATCTTGATTGATGCTGAAGTCATAAGTAAGAGTTGCTGATTCTCTAAAATTAATCGCATTCGTTTTTGTCCAATCGGCTAGTGGTAAACCGCCGACATAAGATGCATTGGTAGTACTAGCCCCCCACCAGTTTTTGACCTCATTAAAACCATAACCATAACCGGCTTCACCATGCGCAACTAACCCCTTAAATATTGTCCAATCTAAACTACCATTAAAATTAAACGCACGGTTGTTTTTTCGTTTCCAGTAACGTTGTGCTTGTTCACTTAGGCTTAGATTATTTTCTAGGTACTCATCCAATTCTTCATCGGTCATGGAACTTGTATCTACAGTTTTGAAATCAGAAAGACCTTTTGTAGCAACAGATGTAATAGCCTGAGATGTTCTTACTTTATAGGTTCCACCCTGTGTTCCTGAACCATTTGCAATTTGGTCACTAATACGCGTATTAAGTCCAAGTTTCAGATTTTTTGCCATCTGGTGGTTTAATTTGAACTGAAATGCATAACGACTGTAATCGTTATTTACCATCAAGCCGCCATTGTGGTCATAAGTTCCACTAACGGAAAAGCTTGTAGTTTTGCTTCCTCCGGTAATGCTCACATTTTGTTGTTGAGATAGTACATTGGCACCAAACATATCATTCTGCCAGTCGATAGCCTTTACGCTTTTGTATAAATCAAAGTCATCGTAAACTCCAAAATTGTCAAAAAAAGTTGAAGTACTTCCTTTTAATAAAGCATATTCATAGTTACTCATTACGTAGTCATAAGTACTCATGGATTTTAGCCTGTTTGCTATCGTTTTGGTCTGATAAAATGAGTTGTAATTCACTTTTGTTGTTCCACCATCGGCTTTTTTGGTAGTGATAAGAATTACCCCGTTTGCACCACGTGCACCGTAAATAGCAGTAGACGACGCATCTCTTAACACTGTTATATCCTCAATGTCATTTGCAGGGATATCATTGATGTTATCAACTTGAAATCCGTCAACGACATAAAGTGGAGAATTATCACCCGTAATAGATCCACCTCCACGTACTCTTATCAAAACGTCAGCATCGGGCGATCCATCGGTTGTGGTAAGACGTACACCGGCCAGTTTTCCAGTAAGTGCTTCCGCTACGTTTGACACTGGCACTTTTGATAACGCATCTCCCCTAACTGTCGATACAGAACCAGTCAAGTCCTTTTTCTTTACAGTTCCATAACCAATAGAAACAACTTCGTTCAATTGGTTCGCGTTAGCTTCAAGTTGAACTGCAATTCCCGATGTTTTACCATTCAGTGGGAGTTCAAAATTCTTCATCCCAATGTACGAAACTTTCAGAACAGCTGTAGAAGGGTCCTGAACCTTCAGCGAGAACTTACCATTGAGGTCGGTCATAGCTCCCACTTTTGTACCTTTAATAACAACCGATGCTCCGGGCAATGTACTGCCGGTATCATCTTTTACAACACCAGTGACGGTGGTCTGAGCATTCGCATAACAAGCGCATAGGATTGCCAGCAGAAATGTGCAGAGTAGTTTTCTCATAAAAATTAGATTAAGTAAATAAATAATCGTTTTATAACTTTCGTTAGAAATTTATAGGTGCAAAGAAACTCTAATAAAAATGTAAGAATGTGCAAAAATCGGTAAAGAACTTGCACATTTTGGGATAATAATAAAAACAGAAGTTTTGCCGTTCGGCTGCAGCTATTAGGTTCTAGTTGTTATTTTTTCTTTTTACATATTTCTTCTATGGTTATAATGTATAGAAAAACAGAGAAATGGAAGATAAAAGTCAGGAAATAAATAAAAAAGAAAGCACCTTGTATTTTTCATACAAAGTGCTTGTCAATAAAAGAAATCAGCTCTTTTCTATTTATAGATTGAATTCAAAATATTTGCTAATTGAATACCACCTCTATAAAGCATCTCGTCCAATTTATCGCTAAATTTATAGGCATAGTGATAATTGCTGGTATCGGAATAATCATAACCATAAATTTCGTTACGAACTGCGTAAGCCGCTTCCACCGATTGAAACACAGTGTACTGCTGAATCTCAGCCTTTTTTGGCTCAAATTTATCCTGCAGGTATCTGCTATACTCCGAATAAGACATTTTTTGATTTTCAATCAATAATCCATCCCAGGTAGCATGTAGGTTTGTTTTTTTACCAAACCAGTTATACTCCATACGGTTTCCACCCAAATCGGTTAATCGACCTAAATGCATTGGCTGGTGCAGATCTCCCACAAAATGTACCAGAAATTTCAGTGCTTCCACATCGTTTCTATCTTTTTTCAAACGGGTTTGCATCTGATCAAGTGCAAAAAACAAATGCTCGCCTTCAGCTTTCGGGTTTGCAAGTAGATTATTCAAGCCAGCAGAAGTCATGCTGTCAGCCAGGTTCTGATAATGCCATTGATAACTGTAATCGTATTTTTTGTCACTTCTTATTTCGTCTGCCCAGGTAGCTTCGTACACAATGCCATGTTTTCCAAGTATATTATCAAGTTGTGTGCGGGCTTTTTCAGTTAGATTCTGATATGCAATATCCGCTACAATTCGGTGCCCTACAGCATCGTAAGCTGATGCTGAAAATGAAATGGTTACTAATAAAAGAATTAGAATGAGTCTGTTAATTTTCATTTTGTTATTGATATTAATTGTGAATAACAAAGGTAGAATATTTATTCAGGAAGAAGGCCAAAATAAAATAAATACACTAAAATTTCATAAACATTAAACTTCCTGAGTTAATTAGCGTCATAGTAGGAAACAGACAAATTAATATTCATTTAAAAAAATCCAGCAGTATGAAAACAAAAAAATTATGGGTAACACTTGTAATTGTATCAAGTTTTGCATTTTTAGGAACCTCATGTAGTTCTGATGACAGTTCTGCAACAGATGAAGCATTAACTGTAACTACAACTGACGAAGCACAGGCCGCCACTATAAACGATGAAGTAGTGAGCGAAGCCGACCAATATGTGACCACCACTGCCAATGCAGGTTATATGGCTGTAAAGAGTGTAGAAGCCGTTACAGGTCCAACAATTACGGTTGATAAACCAGACTCAGTAAGTTTCCCTAAAACAATTACAATTGATTTTGGCACCGGATTTACCGGAAAGCGTGGAAACGTTTTAAAAGGCAAATTAATTGTTGTCATCTCAGACAAAATGTGGAAAGCAAACTCTAGTAAAACAATTACTTTCAACAATTTTTATGTAAACGACAATAAAGTTTCGGGGTCAAAAACAGTTACATATAAAGGTCTCACAACTACTAAACATTCTTACTGGACCATCAGTGTAAATGACACAATTAACAGAAAAGATGGTGCTACCGTTACCTGGATTTCAGAACGTACCCGCGAACTGGTTGATAATAATAGTACTCCATTGATTTGGGCCGATGATAAATATTCAATTACAGGAGTTTCAAGTGGAGTTAATGCCAAAGGCAAGGCGTATTCTATGGTTATTGATTCAAACAATCCGTTGATTATTTACAATAACTACCCGCATTTTGTTCAGGGAATTGTTACAGTGACATCCGAAACAAGAACAGCTACATTTAATTATGGAAATGGTGAAAAAGATAACTTAGCCACGGTTACTATTAATGGAAAAACTAAAGAAATTAGTTTGAAAAATTAGTTTGAAAACTAATTATTGGAGCAATCGGCTGTAATACAAACATATTACAGCCGATTTTCTGTTTACAACAAATTCTTTTGATATATTTGCACGATTTTTGATTTAAAAAGAATGCTATTTTCGATTTAAATAACCCAGAATCTATGAAACAGAAACTACTTTTAGCTCTATTTTTTATTCCATTAATTGCTAATTCACAAGAAATTGACCCTTTCTCGGTTGATAATACAGTGCCGCCCAAAAGAGATGGAATGCAACTTGTTTTCAACGATGAGTTTAATTACAGCGGTAAACCCGATTCTGTTATCTGGAGTTACGAGCAAGGATTTGTTCGTAACAATGAACTTCAATGGTATCAGTCCGACAACGCTAATTGCAAAGATGGTAGATTATTGATTGAAGGTAGAAAATGTGAATCTCCAAATCCAAATTACATAGCCAACAGCCACAACTGGAAAAAAAACCGCAAAACCATAAACTATACATCGACCAGTATTAATACAGCCGGAAAAAAAGCGTGGAAATTCGGCCGCTTTGAAATACGAGCCCGAATTGACACTGCCATGGGTTCATGGCCTGCTATCTGGACACTTGGCATTGAAAACGAATGGCCTTCGTGTGGCGAAATTGACCTGTTGGAATTTTACCGACCTGAGAACACACCTTCTATTTTGGCCAATGCGGCCTGGGGAACAGCTACTCGCTGGAATGCAAAGTGGGATGCAACGAAAACTCCAATAGCAACATTTATTAAGTCTGATAAAGACTGGGCAAACAAATACCATGTATGGCGAATGGACTGGTCTAGCGACCAAATAAAACTATATATCGACGATAAACTTCTCAATACCATATTATTGATAGAAACTGTCAATAAAGACGGTAGCAATCCTTTTTTACAACCTCATTACCTATTACTGAACCTTGCTTTAGGCGAAAATGGAGGAGATCCGTCACAAAGTAAATTCCCAATTAACTTTGAAGTTGACTATGTTCGGGTTTATCAGCAGGAGTAAAAAAAATGAATAAAAAAACATGTTTTAGTTAATATGGGCAGAATAATTAATACCTTTGCAAATTAATGTGTTTTCCAACTCAATAGTTCGTTATTCTTTTAAATAAAACTCTGATAATCAGCAAAATAGTTTGATTTTTATTTGTATAAGTCATTGGAAATCAGTATCTTTATAGACA
>Ga0302215_10002730_pt1 | contig 12065 bp, 6 predicted proteins | sample II_Fen_N3_1_FD_194580 | JGI IMG/M metagenome (GOLD analysis project Ga0302215, IMG submission 194580) | Peat permafrost microbial communities from Stordalen Mire near Abisko, Sweden - II_Fen_N3_1 | ecosystem: Environmental > Terrestrial > Soil > Wetlands > Permafrost | place: Sweden: Abisko... | reverse complement strand
AGCTTTGCTGAGTTGGTTCTTAAATTGCCTGTTACCTCACTCAGATTAGAAATGGTTGACGAGAGATTCTTTTTTTGATCGGTAACTACTTCGTCGAGATTACCCGAAATTTTTTCGAGATTTGTCGTCGTAAGATTGATCTGCCTTATACTTTCGGAAATATTGTGCTGCGAATCGCTGCTAAGGATTTTTGATACGGCAGTGACGATGGAGTCAAGATTCTCGATCATCCTTTCTGCCTTCGCCTTAAGTGGCGCAATTTGCTCATTCACCTGCTGCATAATGTCGGCTTCCATTTTTGTCGCCAGTGTGTCGTTTGCATGCAAGAGCATATCCGATTTCCCCAAATTAAGTTTTACGACCTTTGACCCAAGCAAATCACTGCTGGCAATTTCGGCCGAAGTTCCCTTTGGGAGCGGAAAGTCATTGTGAATGGCAATCTTAACAATTAAATCTCCTGATAAATCTTCTGAAAAGTAAATCTCTCTGACATAACCGACTTTTAATCCGTTCAGGGTAACTAATGTGGTTGCTGTTAGACCGCCAACATTTTTATAGCGGGCATAAAAAACTTTTTCTGTCCTGAATATATCCCTTCCTTTGAGGAAATTAATGCCCCAGATTAAGAGTGTGAGACAGATAACAACCAAAATTCCGATTTTTGATGTTTTTGTGAGCTTCATTTCAGGACATTTTTCAATTTATTAACGAATATACGAAGGAATATGGTTTAAAAAAAGTGTAACACTATCGCCCGCTATTCATTGCCTCCTTCATTGGAATTGGTTGTCCGTTTTTAAAGGCAACAATAAAGGCATCGGGAACTTTTGGTCTGATTGAAGACAAATTTTGTTTGGCTTTCGAAAGATGTTTTGTTTCAAGGCAATAGTATTTGTAATAGCCCGCTATTTTGATTTCTGAAATATTATCAATTCCTTTGAATATACTTGATTTGAGCGATAGTTTTTTCGGTGAAGCTGATAGTTGAATCGCGAAAGTGATTTGGTCCGTTTTTTTTATGGGTTGCTCAGCCTCTTCCTGCACTGGATACAGGTTTTTATTTTCCTTTATATCTTGTTGGCGAGTATGGGATTCATTCTTCGGTTCTTCGATTTTTTGTGGTGAAGGAGTTGTATCTCTTTTTTCTCTTGTCTCTTTTTTCGATTCTCCAGAGGAAAGGTTCAGACGCGATTCATATTTTTCCTTATACTCTTTAAACGAATTGAAGATAGATAAAGCAAGTGTCTCTCTTCCTTCATCGGTCATCAGGTAATTTGCTTCGGATTGATTACTCAGGTATCCTGTTTCAATCAGAACACCGGGCATCGCAGTTTCGCGTAAAACCAAAAAACCTGCCTGTCTTACATCTCGGCTGGCTCTTTGGGCATGTTGACGAAATGAATTCTGCAGGATTCCGGCAAATGCAACACTTTGATCAATATGGGTATTCTGAATCAATTCGAACATGATATACGACTCTGATAAATTAGGATCAAAACCTTCGTAACGGGTGGAGTGATCCTTTTCAAGCAAAATAACACTATTTTCTTTCTTGGCCACATTCAGGTTGTCTTCTGTACGGTGAAGTCCTAAAACATAGGTTTCTGTCCCTTTAACAGCGGGTGAAGCACAATAGTTGGCATGAATCGAGATAAAAAGATCGGCATTGTTCTTATTTGCGATAACAGAGCGTTCGAAAAGAGGGACAAATACATCAGTACTACGTGTATATATGACCCGTACATCAGGTAATTTATCTTTTATAAAATTACCGAGTCTAATTGCGATTCCGAGGACAATATCTTTTTCACGTGCTTTTCCTACCACCGCTCCCGGATCTTTACCACCATGTCCGGCATCAATTACAACCGTTTCGAGACCTTTAGGTGCTTTATTTCGGGCATATAATGGGTTAATAAGTAATGAAATAACAATCACTATGAGTAATCTGTAAAAGTGATTGGCGTTACAGCCTTTAAATGTGTACAACTTTTTCATTGGCGTAATATATGATTTGTGGTGAAGGTCGAATCGTTCATCAAAAAAATTAAAGCATTCGTGCATAAAAATACTCCAGCGCAGACACAAACTGCAAACGTACTTTTTTAACAAAATCATCGCTGAATATATTATACAAAAATAGAAGATTAAATTATTTTTTCAGGGTGTAAGTTTCTCTAAATGGATTTTTTACTTTTGCCATATGCAATTCGTTGCAGTTATGTTAGATTTAACTTGATTAGGAAAATTTTGAGCAAGTTGCGATTTTTATCTTCCCTTGGGGCGATCCTGTTCCTGGTTTATGGAACTATTTTTGGGCAAGCGCTTGAAAGTAAAAAGTCCGTTGTTGTTGAAAAACAGCGTGTTTTGAATAGGCAAGAAAAGAATAAACCCTATTTGGAAATGTCGGACAGTATTCGTATTTCGAAAAATGATTCACTTGCATCCGATAGCATTGCTGCGGATGAAACTGCTGGCTTCGACGCTGAGGTGGAGTATACTGCTGATGGCTATATCACCCTGATACAGAATAGTTCTGGTAATAAAATCATCATGTCAAAAAATGCTCAGGTTAAATATAAAGATATTGATCTGAAAGCTGACTATATTGAGCTGAACAGGGACAGCGATCTGATTTATGCCGTTGGAAAGCCGGATTCAACGGGCGCAATTGCAGGCAAACCCGTTTTTAAACAGGGTGAACAGGAGTTTCAGGCCGACGAAGTAAGGTATAATTACAAAACTAAAAAGGGAATTGTTACGGGCGTTGTGACCGAACAGGAGGGTGGTTTTGTCCATAGCGGACGGACGAAACTGATTAACGATTCAACTTATTGTCTGCGAAATGGCAAATATACGACATGTGATGCCGAACATCCGCATTTCTGGCTCGAGATGACCAAGGCAAAGGTATTGTCCAACAAGAAGATTGTAACCGGGCCTGCCTACCTCGTTGTTGAAGATCTTCCACTCTACTTTATATTTGTCCCTTTCGGTTTTTTTCCGAATTCACCGAAATACTCATCAGGATTATTGATGCCATCATATGGTGATGAAGTCAACCGGGGCTTTTTCTTAAGAGATTTAGGATATTACTGGGCTGCTAACGATTACTTCGATGCTTCTGTAAAAGGTGATCTCTATTCAAAAGGATCACGAGGAATTAAACTGCATACCAATTACCGGCTTCGGTATAAGTTTAGCGGCGCTTTTGACTTGCAATATTACAAGAATGTCTTTGGAGACAAGGGTTTACCTGATTATAAAACACAAAATGATTTTGCTGTTACCTGGAGTCACTCCATGGATTCGAAGTCAAGTCCAACTCAGACATTTAGTGCAAGTGTGAATTTTTCTACAAGTTCATTCGACCAGAATAACTCGTATACAACAGAAAATTACCTTACGAATACAAAACAATCGAGTATCTCCTATTCAAAACGTTGGGAAAATTCTCCATTCAATCTTTCAGCGAATATGCGGCATTCTCAAAACAGCCGCGATACAACAATTAGTCTAACGCTTCCTCAGATGACATTCAATATGTCGAGGATATATCCTTTCAAATCGAAGTTACGAATAGGTAAGGAGAAATGGTACGAGAAAATTGGGGTGAGCTATTCGATGGATATGCAAAATACAATCAATACCAAGGAGAATAAATTGATGGGATCGTCCCTCACAAAGGACTGGCAAAATGGTATTAAGCACAGTATTCCGGTCAGTACCTCTTTTAAAGCATTGAAATATATTACAGTTAGTCCTTCAATCAATTATAATGAGCGGTGGTATACGCAGCAAATCAGAAAGAAGTATAACGAAGTAACCAAGCAGGTAGAGGTTTCAGACACACTCTACGGATTTACACGTGATTACGATTATTCTGTTAGTGTTGGAACCTCCACGAAAATTTATGGAAACTTTGTACCCTTAAATCCAAAATCAAGTATTAAAGGGATCAGGCACGTAATGACACCCAGTATTAGCTTTAGTCTTCGGCCTGATTTTAGCAATCCTAACTTCGGAATGTACGGAACCGTCGTCGATTACATCGATGAAAAAGGGAACCCCGTCATTTTGCGATATCCTTATCACGAAGGTGCAATATTTGGAACTGCAGGTGCCGGAAAATCGGGGTCTATAGGATTTAGCCTGGGTAATACACTTGAAATGAAGAAACTCAATACTAAGGATACTACAGCGACTAAAGAGGCCTATACCAAGATTAAACTTCTTGATCAGTTATCGATTGGCGGATCCTATAATCTTGCTGCTGACTCATTAAATCTTTCAAACATTACTATTGCTGCACGTACGAAGGTTGCCGGTGTCGATCTTAACTTTGGTGCAATCCTCGATCCTTATGCGATGCAGGATGGCCATCTGATCAACCAGTTCCAATTTTCGAAGAATCGTCAGCTTGCACGTTTAACCAGTGCAAATATGTCTTTCGGACTTTCGTTCAAATCAAAAGAGGGCAAAGAAAAGGCGAAAGAGGAAGAGAAATTAACTCCGGAACAGAAAACTGAACTTGATCAGAAAATACTTAGGCAGCGGACTGGTGACATTCCCGAATATGCCGATTTTAGTGTTCCATGGGATCTTTCTTTCAATTATAGTTTTAGATACAGCAAACCTGATCCTATGTTATCATCAGTGATTACTCAAACGGTTGATTTCAATGGCAATGTAAGCCTTACAAAACAATGGAAAGTCGGTTTTTCTTCAGGTCTTGATGTTCAAAAACTTCAGGTTACTTTTACCCAATTTAATATTTTCAGAGATTTGCATTGTATGCAGATGTCACTAAACCTTGTTCCCTTCGGTTACCGCCAGAGTTACAGTTTTACCATCAGGGCAACCTCTACTTTATTGCAGGATTTAAAACTGAGTAAACGACAGAGTTCCTATGACAATGGTAATTATTGAATGGCTGTTAACACAGAATGCCACTCCCAATTCTTCCCTGTTTGCTTGTCGACAATTTGATTTAGTTCAGGCATAAATTGAATTTGTTTGTCAACAATTTGAATTAGTTCAGGCACAAACTGCATTAGTTTGTAAACAATTTGAATTAGTTCGGACATAAATTGAATTTGTTGGTAAACAATTTGAATTAGTTCAGGCATAAATTGAATTAGTTCGTCTACAATTTACATTAGTTGGGGCAATTTAAATTTGTTCGGGCGAAGCGTTTTTTTTTGGCATCGTTTTTCAAAGGGTTTATTCGGTTTCTCAATGTGGGTACGAGATCTGCTCTCCAAACCGGATCTAAAACTTGATATGTTATTTTCGGCTTTGTGTAAATACAGGGTTATTTACGGCACATTTTTACTTACAAAAAGATCTCGCACCACTCATTAAACCGTGCAACATTTTTATTTCCAAATTTCAGCATCGATTTTCGGATTTCATTCACTGTTTTCTCGTGAAACAGATCACCACTTTTGGAAAAAAACTTGTCGGCAAAACAAATAATCTGCTCTTCAACAGACACCGGCATATAATTGCGTAATGGTAGTGGAAGCTTGTTAGCAATGATCTCCTCAGTTGTTATTCCAATTCCGGTATGTCTTTCACACACCAGCCCGTGCTCCGGGTAACCTTCAGCAACCAGCAATTCACAACCAAGATAGCCGTGGCAGAGGTAAGGAAATTCGCCAAAACAATACAGATCGGGTGCATTCGTTTTAAAGATACCTATGTCGTGCAACATGGATGCTTCTTCGATAAATTTACGATCGGGAAGTAACTCTTTGTGATTTTGCGCAATTTTCAAAGCCTTTTCCGTCACCAGAGTGGAATGGCTGACCAGGATCTGATAAGCTTTAGATCTTGGTTTGTAATACTTTGCAATAATCTCCAAGGGTTTCATAGGCGAAGATTTTGTTGTAAAAATAGTTCTTTTAAGAACTCAATCGGTGATTGTATTTGATTATTACCACAAAATCCAACAATTGTTCAATATTTTGCAAATAGTATACCTACAAATAACTCATTAAAGCTAATTTTAGGCTCAATTTTGAATGAAGAATAATGAGTCAGATAATTGAAACAGCACCACGTGCTTTCCGCAATGGAATTGAATCGTTAAAAAAAGGGAAAGAAGAAAAAGGTGTAAAAAGAATCGAATCGTCGCATAAGGACGGTTTTAAACCTGCGATGGTCTTCCTCGATATTTATCGAAGTGAAAAAGATATCAATCAATCGGTTATTATTTTCGAAGAGCTGATGGAAAAAGGATATTCCGGTGCCACCCTGGCTATTGGAAAGAAGTATTATGAAGGAAACAATCGGCAACTCTCACACGAAGATTCGGTAAAATGGTTTCTGGAGTCTGCCCGCGAAGGCGGTGTAGGTGCCTGTAACTATATTGGCGAGATGCGCGAAAGCGGGAACGGTCTTCCAGTTGATCTGAATAAAGCATGGGAGTGGTACGAAAGGGGTGCACAACGGGGAGATATTATTGCGAAATACAATTTTGGTCGGTTATTGCGAACCGGCGATGGCGGATATAAAGATTTGAACGAAGCCGTTGACAACTGGTATGAATCGGCAAAAGGTGGTTATGCTCCTGCAATGTTTAAAGTCGGTGAGATTTTCGAACAGGGTTTAAGTGTTCCCGTTAAACTGACCAAAGCTTTCGACTGGTATTTAAAAGCAGCTAAAGGTGACCATGTTCCTGCTTTTGAAAAAGTTGGTATGTGTTTATATGAAGGAAAGGGTACCGAAAAAAATGAGATTGAAGCTTTTTCCTGGTTTTCGAAGATGGAAGGAACTATTCCATCTGAAGTTGCACTTGCGCTTGGAAAAATGTATTTCAAAGGTATTGGAACTGAAAAAGATGTTATTAAAGCAAAGGAGTATCTTGAGCAAGCGGCTAATTCCGATTATGTTGAAGCAATTTTCCTGATGGGAAGACTCCTGGATGAAACAGGCGATACCGCTGCATCCGACTGGTATCAGCGTGCGGCTGACAAAGGAAGTGCAGATGCACAAGATGTGCTTGCCAGTTTATATTTAAGGAAATCGGATGCAGAAGGTGTCGATTGGCTAAAGAAGGCCGCGGCTACTGAAAGTCCTGAAGCGATGTTCCGCCTGGCACAGAAATACGAAATTGGAGAAGAAGTAGAGTCAAACAATAAAATCTCCGTCGATTATTACAGGCGTGCTGCTGAAAAGGGGGTTATTGAAGCACAATATAAATATGCGAGTATTCTTCTTGCCGGAGAAATGACTACCAAGGATAATCAATCGGCTGCCGACTACTTCAAACGTGCGGCAGAAGCGGGTCATCCGCGGGCAAATTACCTTGTAGGAATTATTCATGAGAAAAGTCTGGCTTATTGGTCCGAGAAGGAGAAAGCTTTTGAATGGTTTTTAAAAGCAGCAGAACTTGGTGTTCCTGGTGCGATGTTCAGGGTAGGCGTTTATTACGAAAATGGCATCACAAAAGATCAGAATACAGACGAAGCTTTCAAATGGTACCAGAAAGCAGCCAATGCAGGCTATCCCAAAGCCGTATTTAACCTTGGTGTAATGTACGAATCGGGTAAAGGAATTAGTCAGAATATGAGGATGGCCGTTCAGCAATATGAAATAGCTGCAGGGCTTGGTGTTGCAGAGGCAATGAATAACCTTGGGAATGCTTATCACCAGGGAAAAGGAACCGATGCAAATCCTTATGAAGCAGTTAAATGGTATTCCAATGCGGACAAGGCTGGATTCTATCTTGGGACCTATAACCTTGGCGTGATGCACTATTTTGGTGACGCGGGCGAGAAAGATTTTGTCAAAGCTTACGAATGTTTTAAAAAGGCTTCCGAAGCTGGTTATGCGCAGGCACAATATAACCTTGCAGGCATGTACTATTTCGGTGAAGGAACTGAAAAGGATACCAATGAGGCCTTTAACTATTATTCAAAATCTGCGGAGAATGGTTTTACGGATGCCTGGAAGAATTTAGGTGATATGTATTTAAATGGTGATGGCGTTCAGAAAAATGTGGATAAAGCCATCACGAGTTTTGAAAAGGCGGCTGAAGCAGGCGATGATGAAGCTCGCTACGAACTTGGCCGGGTTCTTTTCACCACTCTTGGTTATCAGGATTTTACGAAAGCTGTGCTTTACCTGAAAGCTGCTGCAGAAAACAGTTATTCGCCGGCTTATAATCTTTTAGGGGTTATATTGGTCTCTAAGAAGCTCTCCGAACGCGACCCTGCCGCAGCCTGGACCTGGTTTGAAAAAGGTGGTGACGAAGGAATTAGGGTCGCAAAATTGAATAAAGCCACCTATTTAAAACGTGGAGAGAACGGTATTGTCGATCTACAGAAGGCTTATGAGATCCTCGATTCGCTTGAACAGGAAGATCAGGATGAGGTAGCAGCCTATTTGCTTGCATTATTAGTTCTGTCAGGAGAATGTGAAGTCAAAGATCCTGCCATCGCACGAAAATATCTTGAATTATCATCAGAGAAGAGTTGGAAGCCTGCAGATAAATTATTGGATAATAATGATTTATTCACAGGACCTGCTGTTTTAAATTTTTGGGAAGATTACATTTTGGAGGATCAGGAGGATTAACTTTTTTGCTCGATATAAATTGTAAATCAAATCATTAAATCTTTTATTTATGAAATTCAAATTAGCTTTTGCATTTTTGCTATTGTTCTCTTTGTTTTTATCAGGTGTAAATGCCCAGACCGCAGAACCGGGTAAAGTTCTGCGCCATATCGTGATGTTTAAATTTAGCGACAGCGCTACACCGGCAAATATTCAGAAAATTGAAGAGGCATTTGCCCAATTACCTCAAAAAATCGATGGTATCCAAAGTTTTGAATGGGGAATCAATTCAAGTCCGGAAGGAATGAATCAGGGACTAACACACTGTTTTATATTGACATTTAATTCCGACAAGGATCGTGATGCCTATCTTATTCATCCGGCACACAAAGAATTCGGGAAAAGTTTGGGGACTGATGTCGAAAAGGTAACTGTATTTGATTTTTGGGTGAAATAAAAATACGGTTAAAAGATCGTCTATAAATCTTTTAACCGTATTGATTTGATGAGGGAAACCGATGCAGATCAGTTTCCCTTCGTCTTTTTAATCCAATTCAGTGCATTTACAAAAGCCTCCATCCACGGTGTTAGCTGATCATCTTTACGGTCAGCAGGATAATTAGCCCACTGCCATGGATATACAGATCTTTCAATATGGGGCATCATGGCCAGGTGACGACCATCTTCCGAACAAATAGCAGCAGTATCGAAATCAGATCCGTTGGGATTGCCAGGATAGTTGCTGTAAGAGAATTTAACCGGAATCTGGTATTTATCTTCCGCAAAAGGCATCACAAACTTTCCTTCGCCATGAGCTACCCAAACTCCAAGGCTTTTCCCAGCAAGTGATTTAAACATAACCGATTGATTATCCTGAACATCAACACTCACAAAGCAGGACTCAAATTTGAGTGAGTCGTTATGAGCCATTTTAATACTTTCGGCGTGTCCCGGATTTACCAGATCGAGTTCAACCATGAGCTGACATCCGTTGCACATACCTAAACTGAGGGTATCTGTTCTTTTATAGAAATTTTCGAGTGCTATTTTTGCTTTTTCGTTACATCTAAAGGCCCCAGCCCAACCTTTCGCTGAGCCAAGTACGTCAGAATTAGAGAAACCGCCAACAAAAATAATCAGGTTTAGCTCTTCGAGTGTTTCGCGTCCGCTGATCAGGTCGGTCATGTGGACATCTTTTACATCGAAACCAGCAAGGTACATGCTCCAGGCCATCTCACGATCGCCGTTACTTCCTTTTTCACGGATAATTGCTGCTTTTATGCCAGAAGGCTGACGACGTTTAGGATCAATTCCCAAGTCTTTAAACTTTCCTGTAAATGAGCCAAAATTGAATTTCAGTTCATTCTTTTTATAGTTTTCAAATCGTTCCAATGACAGTTTAACGCCACTTTGCATGCGATCCAACAGGTACGATGGTTTGAACCATATATCACGCAGTGAATCAATATCAAACTGAAATTTGTCGTTACCATTGATAACTGATATTTCACGACCGGTTGTTGGATTACCAATCCTGGCATATGCTATTCCGTTGCTATTTAAAGTTTTTTCAAATTCAACGGAATCTTTTGGCTGAACTACAATACCCGGGTTTTCACTGAATAATGCTTTCACGCTGTCTGCTTCTTTCAACCCGGTTAAGTTCACATCAATTCCACCTTCTTTTTGGGCAAAGCACATTTCGAGAAGTGTGGTTAAAATCCCACCTGAAGAGATATCATGACCTGCAAGAATTAATTCATTTTCAATTAAATTCTGAATGGTATTAAATGCTTTAGCAAAATAAACTGCATCGGTTACAGTTGGCGTATTTTCCCCCAGTTGACTCAACGTTTGAGCAAAAGAACTGCCACCAAGTGATTTGGCTGCTTTTGAGAAGTCGATATAATACAGCGGTTTTGATGGATCAACAACAAGAACCGGCTCAACAACTTTGCGAATATCTGAAACTTCGCCGGAGGCTGAAATAATCACTGTTCCGGGAGCATAGACTACGTCATTCTTGTACTTCTGTGTCATCGAAAGTGAGTCTTTTCCTGTTGGAATATTGACTCCCAAAGCACAGGCAAAGATCGAACAAGCTTCAACACCACTGTAAAGGCGGAAATTCTCACCTTGATTTTTGGCAGGCCACATCCAGTTGGCGGATAGTGAAATGCCTTTAATCCCATGCGTAAGTGGTGCCCAGATGATATTTGTAAGCGATTCGGCAATCGAAAGAATGGAACCGTTTGCGGCATCAATCAAACCTGCGACCGGTGCATGCCCAAGCGAGGTTGCAATTCCTTTCACACCTTGATAATCAATTGCTACAACTCCCAGATTATTAAGCGGAAGTTGCAATTTGCCGGCACATTGCTGTTTGGCAACTTTCCCGGTAACTGAACGGTCGACTTTATTCGTGAGCCAATCTTTACAGCCTACTGATTCAAGTTGCAGAACTTGTTCTATGTATTTGTTAATTTGTGACTGATCGTATTTTACCTCCGAAAAGGTTGCCACTTTTGAATCGTCCTCCAAAACTGTTTTCGGCGGTTTTCCAAACATATAGGCAAGTTCCCAATTGATTGGCTTTTCACCAGTTTTACGGTTTTCAAACGTGAATTTGTGGTCGCCAGTCGTTTCGCCAATCACGTAAATAGGTGAGCGTTCGCGTTCTGCAATACGTGTGATTAGTTCAATATTTTCGCCGCTTGTAACAAATCCCATCCGTTCCTGCGATTCATTGCCGACAATCTCTTTTGCCGATAGGGTAGGGTCCCCGACGGGTAATTGGTCGATATAAATTTCTCCGCCAGTTTCTTCAACAAGCTCCGATAAGCAATTCAAATGTCCGCCAGCGCCGTGGTCATGGATTGAAATAATCGGATTATTCCCCGATTCTGCAAGGGCTCTGATCGTATTATAGGCGCGTTTTTGCATCTCAGGGTTTGCCCTCTGAACAGCATTTAATTCGATAAGGCTCTCAAATTCACCTGTATCCACAGATGAAACGGCTCCGCCGCCCATTCCGATCCGGTAATTATCGCCACCGAGTAAAACGACTTTATCGCCTACTCCGGGAACGCTCTTCAGGCAATCTTCGGCACGTGCATAACCGATACCGCCGGCTTGCATGATTACCTTGTCGTAACCAAATTTTTTCTGATTTTCGAAATGCTCAAAGGTTAAAACGGAACCATTAATAAGGGGTTGGCCGAATTTATTTCCAAAATCTGAGGCTCCGTTTGAAGCCTTGATTAAGATCTCTTCGGGTGTCTGGTACAACCAGGGACGCGGTTCAGTTGCATCTTCCCATGAACGTCCAGCTTCGTCATTTCTCGAATAGGAAGTCATATAAACAGCCGTTCCTGCGATTGGAAAGCTTCCTTTGCCACCGGCCATCCTGTCGCGGATTTCACCACCGCTTCCTGTCGCTGCACCATTAAATGGTTCAACGGTCGTCGGGAAATTATGGGTTTCAGCTTTAAGTGAAAGAACCG
>Ga0302215_10002728_pt1 | contig 12071 bp, 11 predicted proteins | sample II_Fen_N3_1_FD_194580 | JGI IMG/M metagenome (GOLD analysis project Ga0302215, IMG submission 194580) | Peat permafrost microbial communities from Stordalen Mire near Abisko, Sweden - II_Fen_N3_1 | ecosystem: Environmental > Terrestrial > Soil > Wetlands > Permafrost | place: Sweden: Abisko... | reverse complement strand
CAACTTCAAAAAGCTCTTTGCATCCTGATTGAGTGCATCTGATAGCCCATGTCGGTCTGATTAATCTTGCCATATCTTTTCCCCTTTAAGTTTATCTTGTCAACAAAAATATTTTATCATTAAATTCGGATTGTGCAATGTTTTAACAAAGCCATACAAAACTGTTGACGGTATGTGAAGCGCACCCTAATTTAGCGCTTTAGCTCATTTTATAATACTTTTTTACCGTTGCATAGAAATGTCAACATTTTACCATTTAAATCTCTTGTTATTTCATTAATATAATTATTCGACGGAGCACTAGTAGACTCGTATTTTTCCATAAAATATTGAATTGAATCTTGAATATTGTTTGTTATTGTCCTGATGTATTGAATAGCTTGGCTATTAAATTTCTCTACAATTTTACCCTCAGAATATTCAAATTCTTGTATGTCCAGCCGTCTAGCATTTATGTCGAAATTTTCAACTTTTAAAGTTTTACCAGTATTTGTGTCATATTCAATATTTCTACGAATCTTTCTATTTTTATCATCGTTGAAGAATAATTCCTTTAGCAATGCATTATCGTCATTATATTCACTTTCCACAAAGAAATCGTCTTTTATAGAATTTTTTACATAATTACCAAATGAAATATTTTTAAACTGCTTAGATTGATTCTTAAAATTACTGTTAAATGCTAAAATATTGCCTGTTTTCATAATCACATTCTTTTTTATTTGTTAATTAATTATACAAAACTTATAAAAAATAAATTTGCTCATTTGTAAATAAATTGTTACGGGCAAAATTATATCTTACCTTAATGACTTAATAGCCTGAGATGGGCTCATATGATTGTATATATAATTCCCTGCAACGAGCGAATTAGCGCCAAGTGAAGTACAGATGTGTCCCGTGACATTGTTTATTCCGCCATCAACTTGGATTATCAATTTTTCAGGCGCTTTTTGTTTTATCTCGGTGATTTTCTGCGCGCAATCGTGCATAAAACCTTGTCCGCCAAATCCAGGCTCGACAGTCATTACAAGTACCAAATCCAAATGAGGCAAGAATTCAAAAATTTCTTTAGCCGGAGTGTTTGGCTTGATAGAAAGTCCAGCTTTTATCCCAAACGATTTAATCAACTTAACTACGCTCAAAACGTCCTTAACCGCCTCATAATGAAACGTTATAATATCTGCACCGGCGTTTTTAAAAGCTTCAACAAATTTTTCAGGATTTTCGATCATCAAGTGAACATCCAAAGGTAATTGGGTCACTCCTTTTATAGATTTGACTACCGGAACACCGATTGTTATATTAGGCACAAAATGTCCGTCCATAACATCTATATGAAGCCAATCAGCACCTGCGTCTTCGACAAGCTTGATATCTCGCTCCAAATTAGCAAAATCTGCTGACAATATTGATGGTGAAACTATTATACTCATTTTATAAATCCTTTTCTTTTTACCCCTCACCCGAATTTCTAAAACTCGTTCCTCATTTTGAAATTCTGCCCTCTCCCGCAAGGGGCGAGGAGAATGTGGGATTCACTTTATTTTATTACCCCTAACTTTACGCACGCCTCATAAGCACATACCTGCTCTGCCTCGCGCTTGGTTTTTCCTTTTCCTGATGCCAAAATTTCATCCATATAAGAAACTTCGACTACAAATATTTTCTCGTGTTCAGGTCCTATTTCTTCAACTAAATTGTACTCAGGAAGCTTCTTATTTTTCGATTGAGTGTACTCCTGCAACACAGCTTTAGCGTTAAATTTTTCGAAATTTGCATCAACCTCATTTATATATTTAGCAAAAGTTTTTTCCAAGAAATTAGAAATTTCTTTGTGCCTGTCTTCTGTGTAATAAGCGCCCAAAACTGCTTCAAAAGCACACGCTATAATAGATTTTCTTTGGCGTCCGCCAGTTTTTTCTTCTTGTTTGCCCAGTACAATCAACTCAGCCAATCCGATTTGCTTCGCAACATCGGCGAGCATATTATCAGAAACGATAATTGAACGAATTTTTGTCAACTCGCCTTCTGCGTATTGAGGGAATTTTTTGAATAATATTTCTGAAACACAAAGTTTTAAAACAGCATCGCCAAAAAACTCCAGTCTTTCGTAATTCTCCAACGCACTTAGTTCATTTTCTCTGGTAAACGAACTGTGGGTAAGGGCTTTTTTAAACATCTCTACATTTTTAGTTTTTATACCAAAAATTTTCTCTAATTTTTCTATTTTATCTTTAGAGTCCCAAAGCATGGAAAAATCCTTTTACAAAATGAATAAAATCAAACCACAATTGGTTAGAGACAACGAAATACTTGAAATAATAAAAAGTTATAGGAATCGTCAAAGCGTAGCTGTCAGTTCTGTCAAGGAACCCGCCGTGGCCCGGAAGGAGGTTGCCAGAGTCTTTGACCCCTGCATCTCTTTTAATAAGCGATTCTGTCAAATCGCCGATTTGAGCGAAAGCAGCTATTAAAAGCCCGACAATCAAACAATGATACCAAGCTAGTTTTATAAAATAACCGATAATAAAAGCGCCGACTATAGCACAAAAAGTACCACCGATTGAGCCTTCTATTGTTTTTTTAGGGCTAACGATTGGTGCAAGTTTATGTTTGCCGAATTTTTTACCGAAATAGTAGCAACCAGTATCTGTAAGGATAATACAAGCAACCAAAAGGAAAACGTATCCCAGTCCGTCATTTTGAACATTTAATTTTAGGAATCCTTGATAGTTGTCAGCATTCAAACTTCTTAAGAACAAGAGGTGTAAAGGAAACCAACCGCCATAAACGAAGCCCAAGATTGTAGTAGCAACGTTTGCTATATAAGGCTGACGCCCCTTGAACAGTACCCATATAAATGCCCCTATAGAGCAAAGAGTAAAGGCAACAGTCATCAAGTCAAATCTGTTGAAGTAAGAAAGGAACGCTAAAATTACATCCGAAAAGATAATAACTTTAAAACTTGGAAAAAATCCTTTGTTTTTAAGGATTTCGACGTATTCTTTTGAGCCTAAATAAATAACAATTGAAACAAGTGCTAACAGAGCAATTCCGCCGTGCAAAACACACAAAAGTGCCGGTATACCAATACCACAACCCGTTAAGACTCTTGTTGCGTTTTTACTTAAACTCAAATTCATTAAACTGTCAAAACCTCTGTTTCTTTTTCTTCAACGGTTACGTCGATAATTCTTACATATTTATCCGTTAATTTTTGAATTTCTTCTTGGTTATCTTTAACAACATCTTCTGGAAGATTTTCTGATTTTTCAAGTTTTTTCAAATCATCAACCATATCACGGCGCGAATTTCTTATTGCAACTTTTGCATCTTCGCCGATTTTTCTGACGTCTTTAGTGATTTCTTTTCTTCTGTCCGCAGTCAATGCCGGGAAAGCAAGTCTTATAACAATACCGTCGCTGTTAGGCGTAATACCGATTTCAGCCTTGTTAATCGCTTTTTCGATATCTTTCATAACTGATTTATCGTAAGGCGTAATAACAAGCGTTGTACCGTCTTGGACAGTAACTTGCGACATTTGTCTAAGTTGAGTAGGCGCTCCGTAATAATCAACCACAACTTTATCCAAAATCATTGGACTTGGGCGACCTGAGCGAATCGAACCAAACTCACGTTTAAGCTGATTAATCGCTTTTTCCATTTTTTCTTCGCCATATAAAAATAATTCTTCTACTGCTTCTGACATTTTATCCTCCTACGTATGTTCCTATTTTTTTTGAATGTAAAATATCTAAGATACTTCCTTGTGCTTGAAAATCAAACACAACAATCGGAATGTTATTCTGTTTGCACAATGCGCAAGCAGAGGTATCCATTACCTTGAGTCCGTCTTTAATAATATCGTCATATTTTATATTCTCTAATTTTTTAGCTTCTGGGTTTAGTTTCGGATCATCTGTATAGACCCCGTCAACACCGTTCTTAGCCATAAGCATCACTTCAGCATTAACCTCAGACGCACGAAGCGCTGACGCTGTATCTGTTGTGAAGAATGGATTTCCCGTTCCTGCCGCAAATATTACAACACGGCCTTTTTCAAGGTGACGGATTGCTTTAAATCTAATGTAAGGTTCTGCAATTTGGTTCATTGTTATTGCTGATTGAACTCTGCAAGAAACCCCGATTTTTCTCAATGTACTTTGAAGAACAAGAGAGTTCATAACAGTTGCAAGCATGCCGACGTAATCGCCTGAAGCTTGGTCAAGCCCCATCTTAGCACTGTTTTTCACCCCTCTAAATATGTTTCCGCCTCCGACAACAACGGCTATTTCAGCGCCTTCATCGTGAGCTATTTTGATTTCATTGGCAATCATTTCAACAGGTTTTGGATCAATCCCAAATTCCTGATCGCCCAAAAGAGCTTCGCCACTGATTTTCAACAAGATTCTTTTATATTTTAAATCATTTCCCATAAAACACCATTTCTTTTCTGCTTCTGTCTAATTCTACTTTAAAGCAAAACATTTGTAAAGCAATTCGCAAGTGTGTTCTTTAATATCTTTTGTTTATAATAAGATAAAATTGGAGAACGAAATGGATAAACTATCATCTAGATTTTTTACAAACGAAGACAGCAAAACGGATTTTTTCGTCTACGACTTGCCAGAAACTTGGTGGAGCCGAAAATACGAGTATGAATGGGCTAAAAATTTTGTTGAACAGAATGATGTGGTTTTAGACGCCGCGAGCGGAGTGTTTCACCCTCTAAAATTTTATTTGGCAAATACATGTAAAGAGGTTTACGCCTGCGACTTGGATGAAAGCATTGAAGTCGAAAACCTTGCTCAAATCGATAAAAAAATATTGGACGAAAACAGCATCAACTACGAGCAACTGGGCAAAATAACAGAAATTCTCAGCACTAAAAAAATCCACAATAAGCGCTGTTCTATAACTAAACTGCCTTACGAAGACAACAAATTTGATAAAATATTCTGTATCTCTGTTTTAGAACACCTAGATGACAGATTCAACAAAAAATATAATCGATTTAAACCGCTAATTCCTTTTATGAAATTCATCAACCCAAAAGATCTTTTTGAAGCGATGAAAGAGTTCAAAAGAGTACTGAAAAACAACGGAACAATCATTCTGACTTTTGATTATCCAAATATATCCTTAGAATATTTCAAAAAAATACTTGAGTTGTTGGATTTGGAATTTGTATCGGATTACAACTTTGAACTACCGCAAAACGCCATCTACTCAGAGGTTTATGAGAGATACTGTTTCAGAGCCGTCATCAAAAAGAAATAACAAATTTGGGTTTATTTCTTCAGCGCTCTTGATATTTTATTAAATAACACTTTCCATTCTGGCGTGATTGGTTTCATACCAAGGTCAACGAGAGAATTCAAAGCTTCATTCATCTTATCCGTCATTTCAGGGTCCAAGGATAGTGCTGATTTTTCATCTTGAGTGTACTCAATCGCTTTTTCCGGAATTGAGCCGTACATTTCTATGTTATAAGCTGGATGTGGAGGGACAAAGGATTTAACCCCCAACCACTTGCGCAGTGAATAGGACAAGAAAGCATCTTCTGCCACGTATTTATAATCAAAAAATTTGGAATTGTTTATCCACATAGCCCCGAGCCAATCTTTTTCTAAGAACCAAGAATGGCCCAAGAAATCGACTTCTTCGGTTTTTTCACACCCAGCGTCCCAGCCAATTCTAACGTGCCCGCTATATGGGTATTTTCTGAGATTCCAAGCTTTTATACCTATTGTGCCGTACATACCTTTTTTCTTTAAAAATTGTGTGTAGCAATTCTCAAACCATCTGGAACCTGGGATTGTGTCATCATCAAAGAAGCAAACGTATTTGCTCTTTGCCAACAAACCGCCCGCAAATCTGCCCCAAACCCCGACATTTTTATCAACCTTGATGTAGTTTGATATTCGAGATTTTACACCTTCTGGCAAAGCAATTTCAGGAGTTGCAGCGTCGTGAAACACGATTATTTCTTTGGGTTTCAAACTTTGTTTTTCTAACGCTTCTATTTGCTCAATCAATCTTTCCGGACGCTTGTACAAAGTCAAAACCGCGCTCAGCGAAAAGTCCAACTCGCTAACTTGAGGCATAAAACAATTCAGATGGGCGTATTGGCTTCGACGATGCTGGTAAGGTCTTGTTCTTTTGCCGTGAATAAAGATATCAATGCTTGAACCAAAATCGATATATGTATTGTTTGGGTTGTTTTTGAACAGCTCATAAATTATCGGCTCAGACATGGGTCCTGCAGCAATCACAAACAACAAATCTTCTTTTTCTCCATATTTGGATTTGATTTGGTTTAACAATTCTTCGCCTTGGCTTTGCCAAAATTCAAAACAATCATCTTCGACCAAGTAATAATCCAGAATATTTAAATTCGCTATCTTTTTCTCTTTTGCCCTGAAATTACCGATAAAAACCGCGTCTCTTTTTAGTTTTTTGAACTTTGAATTGAATTTTTGATAGTTCTTATTCACAAAAATATTGGCGAACGTAATATTAGACACTGCTTCAATTCTCGAAGCGTACCAGTAAAAAGCCTCCGTATCGCAACACGGGCAAGAAATTCCATAGATAAACTTTTCATCTTCCACAGACAAAGTTTTTTGCAGGTCAAGGCCAAGTTTGCCGACAGAATCAGGAGACTGCCAACCTTCTTGCGCCACAACTTGCCTTCCAGACATTATCGCGCGCTCACCGTCACCGTATCTTGTCAGCGCAAAATTTTCACCGCTCTCGATTTTTTTCCATATTTTATTAAATTCTTTGTCTAATTTTAACTTTGTCATATTTTAAAAAACCTTGCTAATAAAAATATTGTCTGATATTATAATTTCTCATGATAATAACAGATTTAAAAAGAAGAATCAAATATGAACAAATTTTTGAACCAAATTTTAAATAAGTTGATAGGCGACGAGGCAGAAGTTCAAGCTGCAAAAAAAGAGATTAAAAAAATATATACGACATTCAGAAGAAAGAACATGAAGCTGGGCGCCTCTTACAACATTTTTGACGGCGAAGAACTTTTGCCATATTCAATAAAAACAATAAGAAAACACGCTAAATATATTAGCGTTGTTTATCAAACCACTTCAAATTTTGGTAACAAAGCAAGCGCGGATTTGAAAGAAAAACTCGAAGTCTTAAAAAACGAAGGATTAATCGATGAGCTTTATTTTTACGAACCTGATTTAAAAATCTCGGCACACCAAAACGAAAAGAACAAAAGAGATATCGGGCTTAAATTGGCGAAAAAAAATGGATGTAATTATTTCATAAGCATTGACACTGACGAATTTTATGATGAAGAACAATTTGACAAGGCGCTAAATTACATAGTTTTAAACAACATAAAATCTTCCGCCGTAAGCATCGTTGAATACTTGAAAAGCTATGAGAACCAACTTGTGGGAGCGTATACATTCCCGAATGAAAACAACGATTTGTACAATTTCTATGTACCATTTGTGATTAAAATCAGCAAGTTCAGATTACAAAAACACGGCGAAGGGTATTTTCCTTGCCTAGCAGATTTAACCAGAAACCTATTTCACGCAGGGCGATTCAGATTGTTTGCAATCCAAGATATAGCTATGCACCACATGTCTAGCGTGAGAAAAGATTTGAACAAAAAGTATGACAACTCAAGTGCGCTTGATTCGCCAAAAGAGATTCAGGAATTGGCAAAAATTCTACAACAAGAAATTATCGATTTTGATTTTGACAAAAACAAAGTGCTACCCGAAGATTGCGCTATATTCAGAAAAAACATCGTTAAAAAGGTCCCAAATAAATTTAATATAGAATTATAAAAGCCACTCCTAATGCTATAGTCTTTCGACCTTGCGATTCTGAATCAAGTTCAGAACGACGTACTTTTTGCGATTTTAAATAAAACTTCCTTTAGAAAATTATTCGCGGACGTTTCTGAAAAAGTCACTGGCAATCAATTGAGAATATTTACCTTTTTCGTTTGCAGAAACAAGCACTCTGATTTTTCCGTCTTTTGTTTTTACAGAAGAAATAATTCCTTCGATTTCACCTGATGGAACTTTACTTATTTTAGCGCTGAATCTTACATAAGGCGCTGAACATCCGAATGACTTAATTTTACCGTGCTTTGTTATTTTCAAATCCTGCACGTTTACGACTGAATATTTGAATTTTTCTGTCAAACCTATCAACTTGTCTTCAACATCGCCTTGTTTAAAATCATCAGGAGTCAAAAGCGGTTTTTTACCCGAATCAACCACTATCATCTTTTGCCCAGACGCAGTATGTTCTGCCAAAACTCCGTTATATCCAAGTGCGCTGGCTGCTCTGTCAATTTCATATTCATCAGAAATTCTAGAGAAATCACCGACTTTTTTAGCACGCTCAAGCATGACATCTTGAGGCGGATTTACAAAATCGTTCCAAGTTTTTATAAAGTAATCCTTGCCGCCAAGTGACGTAAAGCCAACCACAGCAAGCACGATAATTACAGCTTTAAAAATATTTTTCAAACAACCCATAAGTTTCTCCAGTTATTGTTTTTCCTAGCAACAAGTATAGCTATGACAAAAACATAAATCAACCATGAAAAAAGATTAGATGAAAATTATTTCAACGCTTCGTGTATTTGGTTTATGAAAGAAACTAATTTCTCGCCTTGCGAAGTCCCATTTATTACCAAATTAGCGTTTTCTCTTGCAGATGCAATATATTTTTGGGTGCTGTCGTTTAAATCAAAGAGTAATTTCTTAGCAGCAGCCTCATCTTTGCCTCGAGAAATGGCTCTTTTTAAATATCTGTCTTCGATGATTTTTGACGGAGCATCCACATAAATTTTTATATCGCTTAGGTCTTTAAATATGGGGTTCAAGGCAAATATTCCTTCATAAATTATTGTTTTAGCACTTGGGACTTTTATTCGATTTGCAACAGACTCGCAAGATGCAAAATCATAGTCAGGGATTAAGACATCTTCGCCACTCTTCAGTGCTGATAAATGCCGTTTCAATAATGGAAGATCCTGCGCAGATGGGTTGTGAGGATCATATCCACTGTTTAGAATTCCTGTATAATCTCCATGCAGCTTCAATTGCTTGGTTAAATCTTCATAATAGTTATCACAGCTTATAGCCGAAATCATTTTTGTTTGTGGGTCAGATAATTTGACAATAGTTTCAGTAATATTATTTGCCAAAGTAGTTTTTCCAGACGCCGGTTCTCCTGCCACTGCAACGATTAGGGGTTTATAAGGCTTTTGAGTAATTTTTTGAACTAAATGATTAACAAACCCATTTTCCACTTCAAGAACCAAACCTGAATCTTTTGCACTTTGAACAATCTTGTTCAAATCCGTGGCCAATTTTTCAGGATTCAAAGCGCTGAAAGAAATATCTTTTTTATTACACTCGAATTTATCCATTTTTAATGAATTTAAATTTGGATTAATCAAATATTGTCTGGACTTATTGTTCCCTATATTCGCAGATTGGACACTACCAAAACCCTTAATCGAACTAATAAACAAGTGCATAACCTCATGTTGATAACATTAAAGTAAAGATAACTTTAATAGCGACGCTTGTCAATAAAATTGGGTTTAATTGTTACTTTATTTAATTCGAGGGTGCTGAAAAATTCAGTTTTTCTGGGAAAATAGATTTTTTCCGCACCCGACCTAGGAAAGGCGAAAGTCACAAAAGACGGCGAGAAGCCGTATTTGGTGGCTTGAAGCTAGATCAAGGAAGCTACGAGAAAAATGTAATTTTTCCGTAGCTTCTTTACAATTTATTGTAATAATATTGATTTTACTTTAAAATATTTTTGTGGGGATAAGTAATGGCTAAGACAGAAATCAACGAGATAAACAGTTTAGACGCTAATATTGGGGATGCAAGTCCTGTTATTCAGCAATATCTTGAAATCAAACGTCAGCATCAAGATGTGATTTTGTTGTACCGTCTCGGTGATTTTTACGAAACATTTTTTGAAGACGCGGTTACAATGTCCAGAGAACTCGAATTGACCCTCACTGGACGCGACGCTGGCGGATTGGGAAGAATTCCACTCGCTGGAATCCCAGCTAAATCTATCGATAATTATTTAGAAAAACTTATAGAAAAAAACTTCAAAGTCGCTATTTGCGAACAGCTTGAAGACCCAAAAGAAGCCAAAGGGATAGTAAAACGTGGCGTTGTAAGACTCGTTACGGCTGGAACACTAACAGAAAGCAATCTGCTTCAACAAAACAGCAACAACTATATCTGCGCTATTTTTAAAGACAAAAAGTCAGACAATTACGGATTTTCATACGCCGATATTTCAACAGGCGAATTCAAAACTACTCAGGCATCTTTGACTATGGTTTTGTCAGAACTCGCAAGACTTCAGCCATCAGAGGTTATTGCACCTTCTGTTGCGCAAAAAATTATGCCGTTTCAAATTGTTGCTGAGGAAAAAATAGATTTACCAGAGGAGATTTTGAACAATTACAACTGCTCAAAAGTCCCTTCAAATGTGTTTGAAACAAATTTTGCCACGCAGAATTTGAAAACAGTTTTTAAAACCAATTCACTCGAAGCGTTTGGCTACGAGAATTACAGATTAGGGTTCCAAGCCTCAGGCGCTATTGTTGCCTATATTTGGGAAACGATGAAAGAAAACTTCCCTAAGTTTGACACGATTATGCCTTATGAGTTGTCAGAATACGTGATGATTGACGCGAGTACGAGAAAAAACCTTGAATTGACCCAAACCTTGAGAGAAAAGAACAAATACGGCTCACTTCTTTGGGCGATTGATAAAACCAAAACAAATATGGGCGCAAGGTTGCTCAAAACTTGGATCTGTCAGCCATTAAAAAACATCTCTGAAATCGAGCAAAGACAGAATATTATTGAAGAACTCATTTCAAAACCGAGCGTGAGAAATGAGCTTTCCAATCTTTTGAGCAAAACTTATGACATCCAAAGGCTTTCTACTAGGTTGAGCAACAATTCAGCCAACCCAAGAGACTTTTTGAGCCTTAAAGACACCCTTCTTTTGCTTCCTAATATAATTAAAGAGACGAATGAACTAAATACCAAAAGTTTCGACAAACTCAGCGAGTACGAGCTTGAGTTGAGCGAATTTGCGAGTATTGTTGACAGAACGATAAAAGAAGATGCGCCTATTTTGACCAAAGAAGGCGGAGTAATTAAGGCTGGCGTGAGCGCTGAGCTGGATTACTTCAACGACCTTTTGACAGGCGGCGAGACTTGGCTGAAAGAGTTTGAAGAAGGCGAAAAAGAAAAGACCGGGATGAAGTTTTTAAAAGTCGGCTACAACAAGATTTTCGGATTCTTTATCGAGGTTTCCAATTCGAATTTAAATATGGTTCCGAACAATTATGTTAGAAAACAGACGCTCACAGGTGCGGAGAGATTTATTACAGATGAACTCAAAAAGCACGAAGACGATGTGCTTTCTGCTCAGTTCAAGGCAAGAGAGCTTGAGAATAAGTTGTTTTCTGATCTGAAAAATTACTCAAAGGAATTTGTGACAAAGATTAGAGAAGTCGCCGATTGCGTTGCGAAGATTGACGTTTTGACCTCTTTGGCTACGATGGCGCTTGAGAATAATTTTACGAGACCTGTTGTTGATGAAAGCGACGATTTCTTGGTGAAAAACGGCAGACATCCTGTTTTAGAGAAGATTTTACCACTTGGCGCTTATGTTGCTAACGACTTGGAGCTGGCTTATGGCGAGCAGACTGATAAGACGGAATTTATGATTTTGACGGGTCCCAATATGGCGGGGAAATCTACGTTTATGAGGCAAAACGCGTTGATTGCGATTTTGGCACAGATGGGTTCGTTTGTTCCTGCGGATTATGCAAAGATTGGGGTTGTTGATAAGATATTTACGAGGGTCGGGGCGAGTGATGACTTGACGCTTGGGCAGTCTACGTTTATGGTTGAAATGATTGAGACGGCGAATATTTTGAACTCGGCGAGTGAGAAGAGTTTGATATTGTTGGATGAGATTGGTCGCGGAACGAGCACTTATGATGGGGT
>Ga0302215_10002726_pt1 | contig 12073 bp, 12 predicted proteins | sample II_Fen_N3_1_FD_194580 | JGI IMG/M metagenome (GOLD analysis project Ga0302215, IMG submission 194580) | Peat permafrost microbial communities from Stordalen Mire near Abisko, Sweden - II_Fen_N3_1 | ecosystem: Environmental > Terrestrial > Soil > Wetlands > Permafrost | place: Sweden: Abisko... | reverse complement strand
TTGAGTTGAGCATGCAGATCGGCAGGAATCCGCGCTTCAAGACGCGCTGTGGCAATGGCAGTCATAAGTTGTAATGTACGGCAGTTTGCCGGATAAAGCAAACGAATGCAAGCCGCGACGAATGAGGGGAATTTATTGGCTTAGCCCGAGATCCCCCACCTCTCCTTGAGGAAGGCCCGTTGCTCGTCCGGTGTGGCGTTGCCGACAGCGTGGCGGAATTCCCACACGTTTACGTCCACCAGCAGGCGGTACCAGAACCCTTGCAAGAAGTGGAAGATCCACACCCGTGGATGATCGAGAAAGCCGCGCAGGAACACGAAGCGGTAGAGGAAATAGAGAGCAGGGCGCATCCCGATGGGTAGGCGCCGGTAGACCTTTTCCTTGATCCAGCGCTTGCGGCTGGCCTGGGCATTGGCCTTGTTGCCACCGGCTCCTTCTTCGGCCCAAAGGCCCAGTTCGATGTTTAGGAGGTCCGCCGCCTCGCGGCGGGCGTAGTTGTTGTGCTTGGTGGTCCACCAGTGGATGTCGTTCAAGTTCTCATCCACCAGGTCGTGGCGAAGGTCCAGCACTTTTCCCTCCCCGACCACCATGTGCTCATCCATCATGCGGGCCTCGCAATGCCCCTGGCCGGTGCGCCAGAGGCGCAAAAGCCATTGGGGATAGAACCCCCCGTGCAAAATGTTCTTGCCCTTGAAGACGACGCGACGCGGCACCTTGAGCCCGACGACAGAATCATCCAAAGTGGGAAGAAGCGCTTGGAGCTCGGCTTGGAGCTCTGGAGTCAGGTATTCGTCGGCATCCATGCGCATGGCCCAGGGAGTTACAACTTCTGCATGTTCAATAGCCCAATTGAGCTGAGCCGCTTGCGTGCCAGGCCAGGCGTTCTGAACCACCTCGGCGCCAAGGGAGCGGGCGATCTCGCAGGTGTCGTCGGTAGAGAAGCTGTCCACGATCACGATACGGGAGCACACGGGCTGGAGGGACTCAATGCAGCGGCGAAGGTGCTTGGTTTCGTTGTAAGTGAGGAGGATGGCGGTGATCATGTCAGACATTTCATTTTAATAGTCTATTAATTTTAGGCTGGACAACACATTCAGCAATATAAGCCAAGATAAATACTATCGGTATTGCAACAAGAAAAGTGTCCCAAGCATTAAGACCGAAGGAACGTAACGCAATAAGCACAGGTCGATGGAAAACGTATATTCCAAAAGATATCGATGATAGATATGCCCAAGGACCGAGAAGAGTATCAAACCAACGCCATCCAGATTTTTTCCAGAAAATTGCAATCATAATAGAAAAAAGAACAAATCCAGCATGCCGTGCAAGCAAAAATGGATACACACCTAGCGAAAATCCTTTCCCAGAAATATAGTAGTACACCGTCACACAAATATGCAACATGAACAACATGAAAATTGATAACAAACTTACACATTGCCCTGAAAAAGTAACGTTTCGTGTTTCAAAATATTCAGAGGCCAATTCTACGCCAGCCCACCACAACGGAAAATAGGAGAGATAAAGTGATATTTGATTTGGATGACAGTGGTACGCTATACCACACAGAACACCAACACTCGCAACGATATATTTACGAAATTTTGGAGAAACCAAAGTTACGACCAATGGATATAGGCAATAGAACCACCATTCGTAACTAAGTGACCACAATGGATCATTCCCCATCCAGGGATCAAACATTACACCAGGCTTGAGACTTGATATATCGTGATACATAAGCAAACTTGCTAATAGAGACCAATGTCCACTAACATGTCCTCCAGCAAGACGGTTTGCAATCCAAGCGAGAAAAAGAGAAATCAAGAGCATTGGATATATTCGCCTAAACCGATGCATAAAATAACGTCGAAAATTGATCACATCCCAAGACGCAACAGAATACTGAATAACAAATCCAGACATTAGAAAGAATATCGCAACAGCCTCTTGCCCAAAAAACTGAATGTTTGAAACAAGAGGCAACGAAAGTGGCCTTGCATGATGAAAGAATACGTAAAAAGCTGCAGCCCCTCTAACGGCATCAAGCTGACGTAATTTCATATTAAAACTCCAACATTTCTAGCGCCAATAGCATTTGATTCTATTTGATTACGACCATCATAGTTATATACCGATGCAGGGGCAACAACAGAGAAGTATAAAGGTAAGAAGGTGGTAGCCCTATAATCAAGCCTTATAACATTATTAAATTTCCTCCAAATCACATTTCCTACCACCCGATTGCGTGCAGTACGCCACATCACAGGAAAACTCCAATTATCCGTTTACACACTCCAAGCTGATAGAGCCAGTAGAATCCAATACAAGTCATACTTATTATCATTCATAGAGTATGAGTATGTTCACAATATGACTTCATCATTTCAGAGGCGATACTCACCCAATCAAATCTCCCATTCGCCCATAGCCTTCCTTTAGCCCCAATTTCATGAAGCTGCTTTTTTTGCAAGCTTAAGATACATTTTAAGGTATTCGCAATATTTTCCGCGCCCGGTTTAGTGTTCCAACCAATACCTTCATCAACTAATACCTTCCAAGGGGTAGTAGTAGTAGCTAAAACAGGAACTCCCATGAGTAAAGCTTCAACAACAACAAGTCCAAAATTTTCACTATACGATGGTAAAATCAACAAATCAGCATTTAAAAATACTTTTGTTTTTTCATCCCCAGACAGCATTCCCAACCATTTAACCATCCCACATAACTCAGCCTTTTTGCACAACATTTCCAGGTCATGTTGCATTCCAACTTCATCTGGGCCAATAATATGCAAATCCCAATCAGTTGGATTCAACGAAATCCAGGCAGCAATAAGATCTTGAATACCTTTAGTAGGATGAATTCTTCCAACAAAGATTGCAACTTTCTTATCACCTTCAATTTTTCTACAATATTCCCCTGGAGCGTCAACGCCATTAGGATGCATATGTATTTTCCCCTTATAACCCAACTGCAACACAGCAGCACGCTCAATCTCTACAGTTGTAAAAATACCATCGCAAGCATTCAAATCCCATTTTTGATAGCACCACCATGCTACTTTTTTTTTGATGAAGCCTTTTTTGAATATCCAAGGCATTAGGCCACCATGAGGAGAAATAAACAGCATTTTCTTCTTAAGCCTTGCTGCGCGCACAATCATATGATTAAATAATAACCACACACCATTATCATGTACGACATCAAACTTTTCGACATATTCACAAAGTCGTATCTTCAAGTCTTTCCTCAAGACAATAGATTTAACGCCCATGGGCAATGGAACATCACAGCCATCCGTTATTATTTCAACATCATTACCCAATTTTGCCAACGCTTGCGCATAAGAGCAAATAACAGCAGTAGGGCCACCATTACGCCGATAAAGAGTCTTCACAGATAATAAAATTTTCATTTTAACAGCACTTCTTGGCAAAAAAATCTGACATCAGTTTCGCTCCATATTGAGGCAATAAAAATGAGGCTTTCTTAACTCTTGCCGCCCTATCATAATCACTTAAGCGACCACGAGTAAGTACAAGCGATAATCCACGGATAACATCTTGGCGATCCTTAGCATTAACGACGCATTCATTTTCGCCTATAATTGAAACAGTTTCCGCACTTCCAACAGAACTTGATACTATCACATTCATTCCAGCAAGTAGAGCTTCATTAACAACAACCCCATAGCCGTCATGTCTGCTGAGTAGAATCAAGCAATCCGAACGCCATAATATTTCACCAATATTCTCATTTTCCAAAAAGCCTAGAATTTCCACAGAGCAATCTCTCCGGGATACTTGTAATTTTTCGAGTTCAAAACGTTCAGGCCCATCTCCAACAACGATAAGTTTCCATTTCTGAGGAATATCACGAAGGGCAGAACACATCGCTGCAATATTTTTCCGCTGAATTAGCGAGCCAACAAACACAAACGTAAAACAATCATTCGCCACATTCAAATCAAGCCGACAATGAGAAAGTATTTTCGGAGGATATACATAATACGAAAACGGTATTATAGGAAACTGTGCAATTGTACGAAATATATTCGTAGAACCTGCTGCAAAGAGCCCCCCAATATTCCTGTAACGAATAAAATTTAACTGATATTTAAGTTTTCGCACCCCCCCTCTAATACCATTAAAATCCGGCAATTCCTGATAGATATAGCAGCATCGCGGGAACATTCTGTAAGCTTTACTAAATACTCTAGAGAGCTTTGGAAATGCGTTCAAACCTGAGAACACATGTATTACATCAAATGCACTAATTATATTTTCCAACTCACAAGAGTCAATCATAAAGACAGGGTAGCCACAATCGGGAATATTCCACCCCATTTCCCGGCGTTCTTCTGGCATTCCCTTTTCAACAATTTGGACAACTTCATGTCCCATAGCTTTCAGTTCAGTCAATAGTGGATATTGATGAATACTTAAATAATTTTGCCAAAAATAGATTTTCACAGTGAATCGCCCTCTATTTTGACAATAGAGCTCGCCCATGTGCTCAAAGAAAAATGCTCATGAATTTTTTCAATATTATCTAAAAGTCCCTCAGCCGGGATTGAATCATGAAAAGAAAGCCTTTTTATCAATGCCATGATTTCGCATTCATCAAACGAAACAGTATGATACATCATCCCGTCTAACTCAGGATAGACAATTGTTGAAATGACAGATTTACCATACGCCATATATTCAATGACTTTAGAAGGGAAATTGTAAATATTTTCCGCAAGCGATGGATCTCGAAAGCTAAGGCAATAATCAACAGATTTTAGCACATCCAAATATTCATCATATTCAAGAAATCCTAAATACTTAATATTTTGATAAGCTAGAGCGTATTCCTCAACTAAGTCTATTTTCTTTCCTGTGACAATAAGATCAACCGCGTCCGTCTTAGAAAAGATCTTTAGAGCCATTTCTATACCAGTAACATTTGACAAAAGTCCTGAAAATAAAAAGCTCTTCCTTGGTGATTTGTTCTTTCGCGGCAGAAGCATTTTCTTGTCAAAAGATTCAATACCTGGGATTACTATCAAATTCTCATTTAGCGGATAAGCCCGCGAAGAAAGTGATATGATTCCGCTAGCCTTTGCAAGCACCCATTCCATACAATTACTCAATGACCACCATGATGCATTTGGAGAATGATCTGCTATTATAACAAACACAGACTTCCTGAGCAAAAAGCGTAAAATTACATAAGCGAGAAAATTCGTCTTCGTAATATTGTAGAACCATATTTTATTAGCTGAAGCGCACTTTAGCACGCACAACATATCATTAACGAGTACGCTAATATACTTTACGAAGCGAAGCACTTCAAATATTCTAAAATCAAGATACTCAACAGCATCATCTTTTACGCAATCACGAGAGCATATTTTGATATCGGCAGGAACTATTGAAAGCGTGTAATCAAATATTCCTACATCAATTAATTTCCTACAGAAATTATACGCTGCTTGTGAAGCATTGCTCTTTGAAAGAATACTTGCGGGCACACTTTGGATCACGAAAACACGTTGTTTCAATACATCACCTCATCCTCAATAGAAAGCGTAGCCTAGACGAATATATCCATTGCAAGGCACTAACAAGTACGCACACAATAAGTAATTGCAGCAGTCCTTTGGGAAGCAGTCCATCAAAAAAATACCTAACCACTTTCATCACTATTGTATGCATACACAATATTCCCAATGATCTAGAGCCACACCATAATAGGATTTTCTTCAAAATTTCAAATTCAACAATCCATCTAGAAAGTAACACAACACAGGTAACCCCTAGAAATGATGAAAAAACAAACGACACAACAGAATGTTGCGCTTGAATAAGCATATCGCCACCAGGATTTGATTTTGCAAGAATCATAACAGCTCCTGCGCAAATTATCGCCAAAAATAATCCAAATTTCGGCCCAATCAAATACATCCATCTTTTCGCATAAGATAAATTACCTACATTCATATACAAGACAGCAGCTAATGAAACCTCAAAGCAAAATGGGAGCATCTTGTGACCTACACAAAACACAGTATATGAGATAAGAAAAAAAATAATCGCGAGGACCATCTTTAGTGAATTTTTCTGCAATTTCATCACAAAATAGAACACTATTTCAGCCGCGAATAATGAAGGTAAAAACCAGAGTGGAGTATTTATATTCCCACGGAATCGGAATAATTTCCATATCTCGCCAAGAATAGATTCATTCCTACTTGAAACCATTGACAACACAACACTGCTAAATATGCCAAACATAAAGTATGGCCATAAAAGAGATTTTACTTTTCTTATGAAGAATAGTGCCCAGCCTTTATTTTTATATACAGCTCCGCTCAGATAAAAAAACAACGGCATATGAAAAGAATATATGCCAGCGCTTATGAGATTTGGCAATTTCGTGTGTCCAAGGACAACCAAACATATCCCAATGCCCTTAGCGGCATCAATCCACTCTTCGCGTTCACTTTTCAGTTCACACATTCAAGTTTATTCCTAACCGTACCCGTACACATACCGCAAAGCATATACATAGTCATCATTGTCAATGGATATGCCCCATTGGGCGAAACCATCGCTACAAATAGATACAACACGACAATACAGAATGATAAAAATTCAAAATAGCCCCATCGTGAACGATATAATGCCATTAGCAAATAGTATACAGGATAAAGGTATATCAGCGTTCCCAAAAGTCCAACCTCACTAATTCTATGGAAAATCGTATTTTCATAATGAGACCCAACAACTTCTCCAGCTAAAGCTTTTTGTCCACTTGCATAACTAATGCCATGCCCAATAATCAGATAGCGAAAACAACTTGGGGAAAATGAACTATCAACGCCACTTTTCCACATTTGCACTCTAGGATCACCATCAGTGTATTCAACAGAGTATCGCTGATTTAGCTCTTCATTTGATAACAAAAAATCACCCAGAGGCTTTCCAAAACATACTAAAGTAACAATAACGCTTATTGCAATCACTATCTTATGTCGACCATTACCCCACACAACCAGCCAGCCTACGCCGGCCAATAAAATAGTAACCATGCAAATGAATATTTGCCTTGATCCCGTAAACCATGCACCAGATACGCAAATACATGCCCCAAATAAGTAAAGAAAGGAAAAGTACATTTTCTTCTCTTTGTAAAAAAGCCACAATAACGAAAGAATACTGAATGCGTACGAAACACTAAATGACGTAATAGAGTCTGAAAGAAATGAGGCGCGATTTTCTCCTTCATAAGCCATTTCAACTGTTTCTTGGCCAAATGCTGCGTACTTCACTATATGAAATAATGTTGTATTAGCATCTATTGCCAATCCAACCCCTTGAAACACACCAAGTATTGCAAAATAACGAAAAAACACCAAGGCACTACCATTTTTTTTGAAATATATAATTGGCAAAAAAAAGAAAGGCACCCCACACAGATACAGCCACCAAGAATAGGCAATTCTCACATCATTAAACCCAAAGCCAATATACACATACAAAGAAGAAAACGCCAAGTAGACCAAATACACCAAATGAACAATGGTAATATTTTTCACCGCGGCATTGTTAGCAAAAAGTTGCTTTGGAATCTGAAAAATAATTAACAATCCAACGATAAAAAGCATTTGTCTCCATAATACAAGAGGAGTTCCGATTGTCAAAAAAGAGAACAAAGCACCATTTGCATGCATCGCATAAGAAATAAACAACACACCTGCTATCGAGATCCAACAAAATTTTTTCACCTCATTGCGATAATTCATATTTTCACTACATTCTTAATTTTAGCCACCACAGCTAGTGCAAACTCTTTGATACGCACTTGTTCCATTTTATTCAGTGCAAAAAGCCATGAAGTTATACAATAAATGACAGACGTTCCAGCCACATTAATTAGCAAACGAAAAAATGACTGAACAAAAAGTGCTCGAACACAAAATGACACAGTTAATGCTGGAAGCACAACAAAAGTACTCGGCAGAACAGCCTGTTTACACCATTGAAGAATAGACAAATCAAATTGTTTACGCATCCAAAATGCTCTTCCTGCTGTAGTCACAAACATAGTTACAACGAACGCATAACCAACACTCTCGGGGCCAAAACCTAATTTGTAAATCAGCCACGCAATTGGCAAAGTAAAGAGCATTACAATACCTACAGACATTTGATATTTTGCAATATTCCCACCAGCATTAATCGCAAGCATCGCACCAGTTCCTGGGCGTTCAATCATAAACATTATTAACATCAAGCGGCATAAATTGGCGGCATGAGGGGGAGGATTATGTAGCCATAGCCTCAAAACAAATTCCATTTCCATTATAAGTGGGATTGCCAAAAATGAAACGAGCAGCATTCCAAATTTACTAGCTGTATTTGATAATTGCAGCATTCTTTTTCGATCACCGCGTCCTTCAGTCGCAGTAATTTCAGGAGAAAAAGAATTAACCATTGCTTGAGATAGCTGATTTGTTTGAACGGCAACTTGCGAAGCAATACCATATGACGCGTTTGCTGTTGTGCCAAAAAGCAAATTAAGCATAACCGCAGCCCCTTGATCTCTTAATGTCAACCCTAGCTCACCAATTAAGTTCCACCCTGCAAAAGAAAATAGCTGAGAAAACTTTCCTTTCATAGCAAGCCGCATTAACGATATTCGACATTCTGGAAAGCGCATGATTCCGCGAACAAAATAGCATATCTGCACTGCGACCATTATCAATGATACACCAATAGCATAAACCAAGAAATGATCATTTCCAAAGTTTGAGATCAACAGAGCGAGTAAAAAAGTCAAGGCAGACTGCACCATACCTATCAATGATAATTCAACAAATTCTTGCTTTGCCATAAACATTGAAACCGTAGGAACACATACCATACTAATCCAAGCAGCAAAAAGGGAGCACCTAAACGCGACAACACATACATCAACCCGCAGCGCAGGAATATTCAAGACATAGCGTATCAAACATTCTCCAACAGGCCACCCAATCACAACAAGGACACAAGCAAGAATAAAATGCACTCTAATTGAGACGTTATACCATACTTTTAATTCAGCCGCATTTCCTTTACCAACACAGTATGCGAAATAACGCACAGTACTGCCCCACATAATCCCGTTAAGAAGAGTAACAAAAACAAGCAGCGAGCCTACAACACCAAACATTCCATATTCTGAAGCCCCCAACGAAGCAAGTACCCATCGATTTGCAAACAATGCAAAGCAAGCAGCACAGACAGTTCTTAGATATGTCACAAGTGTATTTAGAAATACTTTATTCACGACAGAACATCCGCTTAGCTAAACCCATAGGCAATCAACACATTCTAACAAATCTTAAAAGCGCTCACTCACACCATTTACCACCACAATAGTCTTGACATTTTCCGAAGGCTCTGTTTAAAATATTGAATTTCAATAGCATATGAATCACTTCAAATTCTTCAACTCACGTTTCAACAACGAAGTGATAGCCTGATTTCCTTCCACCGTCGGATGCGTCCCTTCCCGATAGAAGGATTCCTTCCATTCTCTGTGCACCGCCAAGTCCACCACCCTCAGGTGATGCCTCTTTGCCACCAGCAAGAGCGCCCCACGCTCAGGAAGCCATTCCTTCCCCTGCCGCGCCAAAATCAACTGCGCCTTGGTCGGGTACAGAAACAGCGTCCCCGACGTATCTTTGCCGACAGCCTTGCAAAGTACGTCGATTTGCCGTTCAAAGCGCATCAAGTTGGCAGAATCCAAAGCACCAGTCGGAGGCAATTCACTGGCATTTCCGAAGTGAATAAATTTGGGCAGCACGTAACGGCGCAGGACATATCCCGTCGCCCACAAGGGGTTGTGCGAAGGGAACACATAATCGCTATGCCACGGAGCTAATTGACTCAAGCCCCCCTGCATATATTCCCAAATGAAGTAATTGGCCGATTTGGCGACATCAGGATGCTGCTCCAGATATGCAGCCTCATTCACGTTGGTCCAACCGCCAATGGCCACAGGCCACACGGACACCTTCCCGCCCAATTTTGCCTGCAAAAGCGGAGCTACCTTATCATTTTGATCATACGGATTTCCACCCATGATGATGGAATTGCCAATCAAAAGCAGATTTGGCCGCACCTTGGGGTTCCAAGCATCTGCAGTAGGCATGCTCAAAGCATTGAAAGCCCACGCATTCTTGTTCAGGAATTTCCCCGCCTGATTGGGCTTGACGATGTACCCAATGGAATCGTTATGGTCATAGATGGGAAAATCGACCATCCCCGCCCCGCGCACCGCCCCTTCGGCCAAGATCAACCCCAAGACCGGAAGGCCAAGCGCCGCTTTAATCCACTTTGAACGATTCACAGGCATCCTTCTTGAGGGAATAGGAATGGCTTAGAAGTTAGATAATTTCCTCCACCGGCAACGGTGCCGACACATGATGAATCGGCAAACCCGTTGCGTTTTCCCCTCTCCACTTGTTGGAGAGGGGTGCCAGCGCGCTAGTCGCTGGCGGGGTGAGGCCGGAACCGGCACCAAATATCGAAGCCCGTCCAAACCTGCGCCGCCATACCTGGGGCGTCCATATTGCGACATTCGACGCCGCTCAGGCACCGCAAATGGGGGCAAACTGACGCCACTTCTCCACTGCCCATTGGCCGAACACCCGACAACGGCACAGCGAGTCGCAATCGGGGATCCAAGGGGTGGAACCCCTGGGAGCGGGAGTCCAGAGGGGGTGCGGCCACCCCCTCTGGAAAACCACGAAAGCAAGCGCGACAGAATCCGACAAAAGGCCATGGGCGGATTCTGGAACGGAGCCCAAAGGCTCATCACCGCCGCCGAGGCCTTCCGCAACTGTGCCACCGATGCAGAGGTGGCTCAACTGTTTCCTTTGTTCGTAGAAGTAGGCGATGCCCTGAGTTTATCGAAGGGTAAATCGGATGAAAACGAAGAGGAGTCCATCATGAGCTATCTCTCACCCGTTCGATCGATCCACTTCTTCGCTGAGAGATAGAAGCTGTTGCGACCAGCCTCGGCTCTAATTCCCTCGAATTCGAGGGAATTAAAACCTGGGTTGTGGATCTGCTCCCACAGCCAAGAACAGCACCGTGTCCTTGTTCTTGAGCCACTGCTCGATCAAGGCATTCCCGCCGTCGAAGCCTTTCACCATGTCCGTGAGGGATATGAAGTCCTGCGACTCCTTGGACACGACCGCGATGTCTCGATGAGTAGACGTGGGCAATGTTGGGACAACGCTCCGATAGAGAGCTGGAATGGGATCCTCAAGCGTGAATCCAGAGGGGGTGTGGCCACCCCCGAATGGAAAACACAGCAAAAGCATCTGCGACAAAAATTGACAGTTTCCGTCCAACATTCGAGAGCATCCTACTTCAACCATGCGGAAGCTCTCCGCGCCTGCGGTACTTCTGTAGGCGGCTATTGGGTTTATCGGGAACGGTCCGCTCGATCAGGCCGGCACTCAGGGCAGCATCCAGATAGGCCTTGCGGAAATACTCCCGATCCGACAGCCCCAGCGCATGCATCAATTCCTCACGCGAGGCGACTCTCTCTTCAAGCACCTTCATCAATTGCTCGACTTGCGGGGTGACTTGCGGGGTGACTTGCGGGGTGACTTGCGGGGTGACTTGCGGGGTGACAGCAAGCCTAGAACGAACCATCACAGAATCGGCATCGCAGCAAAATTCTGGCACCACCATCCCCTGATGGATAAAGGCCATGCGGATGCGCTTGATGCCAGAGCCATACTTCTCAATCAGCCCAGCATCCTTGAAGATTTGGGCGATTAGGCGATTCCGTGGCCTGGAGACGTAGTCGTTGTTTAGGAGATGTTCTACATCCAGCCCCGGCGGCAATGCCCCGGGATTAAAGAATTCGATACGATCTGGAAAGATCCGCACCAGCGAGTCATAAGGAGAGGTGTAGTCGCGGTGGATGATCATGTTCAGAACGATCTCGCGGATCGCCTCCAGCGGGTAGTCCCAACGCTCGATGTGCGCCGCCTCGCCGGTGATCACGATGGCCT
>Ga0302215_10002722_pt1 | contig 12082 bp, 6 predicted proteins | sample II_Fen_N3_1_FD_194580 | JGI IMG/M metagenome (GOLD analysis project Ga0302215, IMG submission 194580) | Peat permafrost microbial communities from Stordalen Mire near Abisko, Sweden - II_Fen_N3_1 | ecosystem: Environmental > Terrestrial > Soil > Wetlands > Permafrost | place: Sweden: Abisko... | reverse complement strand
TGGTTGGATTTGTCGAAATCATATTGTTACGAAACGAAGTAAATGCGGCATCATTTACAATTCCTTCTTCAGCCCTCCACCACATTGCAATCACTCCCTGACTATCAGGTGTAGTTGTTGAATGGGTTGCAGTAAGTCGCATTGCTTTCCCTGCAGAAACACTTATATTGTCATTATACAATGTCACCGGGATATCAACTCCAAACACATCTTTAATCAATAAAAAGCGAATGCCAACAGCCACATTATCACATTTAATGAAAAAGCACTTTTCAGAAGTCAAATCCATTGATGTTAATGTACTCCATGTAGAAAGCTTTGTGTTTCCATTCCACAATTCATTGATCTTACTGGATGGAATAATTATATGGGATTGCAGCCGCTTTGTATCATTTCGGTCTTTTCCATTCGCAGCTACAAAAAACACGACATCATTTTTATTTTGCGCTCTTGCTATTAAATACTTAGCCAGATGAAACGACTTCGTATGCCCTTGTGAAGTAACCAATGGATCTAAACCATATGGATCTTCTCTTCCTTCAATAACATAGGAAGTATTGACAATTAGCTTATTTGTACTATTCGCGATATTTACCACCAGATTTTTATCCTGATAACCGTAAGGAGTTCCACTACTTCCAATATTGAATTTATTGCCGATATAAGAAATAAAATTCTGATCCGGTTTGTCACCGGTTTTACAAATGATGAGTCTTGAAGTTTTATTCAGAATATCAAGAGCTTCTTGTGTTGGTTTCCATACAGCATGTTGAAGATAGAAAGAAAGAGACTGACCTGAAATTATATTCCCCATTAATTGATCAATGTTTCCCTGACTGATTTCATAATTATAATCTCTGGAATGAGGTCCGCCAAGATACATTCCCATTTTAAAATAATTAGCAAATAGATAATAGCTTAAATATTCCATTGCTACATTTGCTTTTGATTTCTCTTCAGTGTTTTTAGTATGTCTAGCCAATAATCCTAAATTTGTTGCCAATACACCCGAATAGGTCGGACTATTATATTCCGGAATTCCACTGACTGAAATACTCTTTATCCATTGATCGAGCATCGAATATCCTTCCTGTGCAACATTATTCAGCCCCATAGTTTCTCCTAATGCAACTAAATTCCATGTTTTCATAACATAGATATTGGTATAGGTTATATCCATCTGATGTCTTTGAATGGCAATAATGCTTAAACGAATCAGTTCATCTAAAAGCGATTTATTCTGATTGTTCAGCTTGTCATAATAATACATTCGTAAAACGGCTCCTTGTTCCATACAAAATTCTACAGCATTTTCATCAATATTACCTGGGCGAGGTCCTTTTGCAAAAATAAAATTTCCGTAATAAGGGTCTGTCTGATCTCTAAACTGCATTGCTGAAACATTTAAAAGAGCAGTATTCAGTTTTTGTTGATCCCAATTGCTTGCTGTGGCTTCTAATAAAAAAGCAAATACCTGCCGCGATTCAATACCATCAGCATTTGTCTGAACTTTTGACCATAAATTGTCTAATGAGGTATTCGTTACAAAAGTAGTACCGACCACCTGTGCTGAAACATTTACAACCACAAATAACAGAATTGTTAAAATTATTTTATTCATAATTGAAACCGGTTTGAATTAACTGGCAGGAACAAATTTACTTTGAAAAAGAATACGGTACATCTGCACTTTCTGAACCCCATTTTGATGGAAATGCTCCCATTTCAAACTCAATCAAACCACCTGCAACAATATCATTATGTTCAATAAATGTTTTGTTATAAGGTTTTCCATTTAGTAAAACCGATTGAATATAGATATTTTTATCAGATACATTTCTGGCTTTTAAAACAAACTTTAGTTTTTTTGATACCTTAATTGTTGTTTCAGTATATTTAGGTGTACCTAAAGCATATTGTGTCGTACCCGGGCAAACCGGATAAAATCCGATGGCTGAGAATACATACCAGGCTGACATCTGACCTGCATCATCATTCCCCGAAAGACCTCCGGGTTTGTTTTTATATTCCCGTTTTAAAATTTCAGAAATCTGATATTGTGTTTTCCAGGGTTGTCCAACCCAGTTATATAAATAGGCAATTTGATGCGACGGCTCATTCCCGTGCCAATAGAGTTTTTCGGAAAATAATGAATCAAGTTTTGAAATAAATACTTCTTTTCCTCCCATTGAAGCCATTAACCCTTTCGGATCGTGGGGCACATACCATGTATAATGAACAGGATAACCTTCTGTTATAAATTTCTGCTTTTCAAATGGTTTAAATATTTCAATAAATTGACCATTTGCATAACGGCCGCGGGCATATCCGGTTACAGGGTCAATTACATTTTTATAATTAAGTGCCCGTGCCGATAATTTTTTGTAATCTTCCTGTTTGCCTAATTTTTTAGCAACTTGTGATAATACAAAATCATCATAAGCATATTCCAATGTTCTGGATACTTGTTCGTTTTTATGAAATGCTTCCTTTACCGGATCTTCCAACGGGATATAACCATATTTTAAATACGAAGTTAATGCTCTTCTTCCCATACCGCTCGCGTATTCTTCATAACCGGAAGGTTGTTCAAAAGCATTTTTTCGCATAGCCTCATAGACTTTTTCGATATTTCGTATGGGTGTCCCTTTTATATAAGCATCGCAGATAATCGCTGTAGTATGGTCACCAATCATGGCGGAAGTATAACTGTTCCAACAGGGGAAAATAGGTAACCATCCTCCCTGTTTATATTTTTTTAATAGAGATTCCACCATATCACTTATCTTTTCGGGATGAGTTATATTGAGTAAAGGGAGTTGTGCTCTGTAAATATCCCATGCACTAAAATCATCATAATAAATAAAACCCTTAGCTTTTTCTATCGATTTACCACCACCAAAAGAAGGATAACTACCATCTGCATCGTTAAAGGTTCGGGGTAACAAACTTGCACGATAAAATGCGCTATAAAACTCTACTAATTCTTGAGGCTTAGAACTGACAACTTCAAGTTTGGAAAGATGATTATTCCATATTTTTTCGGCATTTTTACGAACCTGTGCAAAATTCCAACCGGGTATTTCTTTTGCTAAATTATCTTCTGCCGCTTCCATCGATGTAAAAGATGTTCCGCACTTTACAGTCACATGTTCGTCTTTTTTGACACTAAATCCGATATAAGCTCCAACATTTGGAAGTAAGGATAATTGCTTTCCTCCGGCATTAACTGACTTGTCACTGTAGGTACCATACACTGTAAACTTTTTATCAAATTGGACTACAAAATAACCATTGAATCCGGCCTCTTTGCCCATTCCCTGATAAATTCTGTGAACAGGATTATACCCTCTTATCTGCCTTTTTTCGACATCTATTTCTACATATCCTTTCCAACGATCGCTGTTTGGAGTTACAATAATATAAAGCGAATCGTTTTGATGAGGTGTGAAATTAAATATCGCTGCACGACTCGTTGCAGTCATTTCATTTAATAATTTATACTGCGACAAATAGTTTGAATAATAAGCCGGTGTAGCAGTTTCTTGTTCGTGTTTGTATACTGCTACCCGATCAGAAGCTTTACAGACAAGCTTTCCTGTCAATCCCATAATTGTAAACGAACCGTAGTCCTGGGTACAGCCACCGTTAATCCAATGTGAAGCTCTGAATCCATAGAAAGTTGTATCCTTGTAGTAGTATGGAGAAATACATTTGTTTTCTGTCAATGAGGTTTGAGGTGTCCAACTGTTCATCCCGTTTGGGAGTTGAACAGTTGGCATTGTTTGCCCTAAGACTTCGTTGACTGCCTCAATATGGTTGTTGGCACCTTCAATTTGTGCAGGTGCAGTACCAATAAATGTATTTACATATTTAATATATTGTTCCGCAAAACAGGATGATGCCAACAATAGTAATAAATATAAAATGTAATTCTTCATTATCTTAAACCTGATTTTAGTAATCCTAAAAAATCATTTATAATCAACAGGGTAATAAATTTAAAGAATTGATTTATTAATAACCTTTCCGTCAACCGATACAATTACAAAACCTACGCAATTAATATCAACCTTCTCAGAGTTAGCAATTCCTTTAAATAAATTACGTCCCTGCAAATCGCTCACCGATATTATACTTCCGGCCGTTAATTTATTTATCGTTAATACATTCCCCTTTCTGTTACAGTAAGGAGCAATAGTATAATTGGTTGAAAATACTGTTGTAATACTTATAGAATTTTCTTTCAAAAGACTTTGAGTATAGGTGTCTTTTGATTGTACAGTGTAATAAATGGTACCGACCGGTGCACCCGGTAATCTGTAGCTAACATCCGTAGTAGGAGCATCGCTTACCAATTTTGTAATGGCACTGCCTTCTTTGGTGTAAATATTTACAATATAACTTACATCGGTTGCATTCATACCCTGTCTTTTGGTTACTGCCGGCCAATTTAATAACAGGTCAATACCATCCTTTACTGCTGTAACTATTGGAGCCGGTATTTTCTCAACTAATTGCAAGCCACATAATCCGGTATTCACTTCTGTACTCAGCTGATCTTCGATTGTTAAAGTAAGAGATGTACTTGTTAATGACTCAAATTTAGCATAATTAGCATCGGTTGTAATATCAGATGCTACTGAAGCAATGCTTCGTTTGAATGGGTTTGGATAGGTTGCTGAAGCAGCACTGAAAAAAACATCAGTTCCGGGAATGGAGTATTTCACCCAATTTGTTCTTCCACTGGTTGGATTACGATAGTAGGCATACAGATCATATCCATTTTGAGCATAGGTGCTGTTCATTGTTAGTATTGCCTGAACCGCATTGGGTGTATTACCATCAGTTCTGTATAATCCGGAAGTGAATAACATATTATTCGGGTCGCTAGCAGAGCCGGTAGCAGTTTTTGCCTGCAGATTATTGGTTGCTGTTGGTGCTACTTTGATAAACACGTCTCCGGTATTTACATTTGTACCTGTAACGTAAGCCCATCCTTTTGCATCAATTTTATCTGAAGTCTGAGTGCGACTTACCCTGTTGAAAAAACCGGCAGGTACGACTCCCATGAGGTACGTGTCAGATCCGGATACACCGGCACCTGCAAAGAAAAAACTTACAACCTGATTTTGTGCCATCAATGTTGAAACTGAAAATAAGGCTATTATAGCCCAAAGTAAAGATTTTGTTTTCATAAAATTATTTTTAAAGATTGTTGATTCGTTTTTTTAAGAATGAAGCAAATTCTAATATTCATTCAATTTGCTTCATTCAATAAATTAATTTTCCCAACCGGTATTTTGGGGTTCCAGATATGGGTTTAGGTCAATTTCACTTTGAGGTATTGCGAATTGCCAGTTGCGTACTTCAAAAACACGGGTACCACCTTGTGGATTTACAGGATTTCCCCTAAAACCTTTGATCACATGGTTCAGTGTGGTCATATCAAAAGTAGGATCATATTTGTACCATCTTCGATAATCACCATATCTGTGACCTTCTCCGGCAAGTTCCCAGGCACGTTCATTGCGAATAGAAATTCGCATATCATCCTGAGATATCCCTGCTTTAATTTTTGGCATGTTCACATTAGGACGCTGACGTATTTGGTCAATTGCCCAATGAACACTGTCAGTTGGCCCTTCAGCCTCATTTTTTGCTTCGGCAAAAAGTAAAAGCAAATCGGCATATCTCATAATTATCCAGTCAGTTGGAGAACTACGGCGAATTGTAGTTTCATTGCCCACATTCACAAATTTTCTCCACCCATAATGGTCGTTGCTGCTATTACTTGTTCTCATGCATTCATAAGCTACTGCAGGTGGAATTTTAGCATCGTAGGTAGGACGAAATTCAAAAGTTTTATTTGAAGTCCCGACAAACAATCCCCAAGGACGGATAATCGATGCTTCCAGACGTGGATCTCTTGTTGCAAAAAGTTTATCTACTTCTGTTTTGTTATCCCACGAGAAAGCAGGATTTGCTGCTTTGTAAGCGGTCCAGTCAAAATCAGAACCATCTTTTTTCTGATAAGAGTCAACCAGATAGGTAGTAGGAATTAATGTGTTGGTTCCTGCGCAATTACCTGATCGGTTACTATACAACAAATCAGCCCAGCCACCGTAATCCTGAATTGGTAGATTTGAAATTACAAAAATCGATTCTTTATTATCTTCTCCCGCTAACTGGAATAATTTGCCATAATCACTATACAACTGATATGGATTACCTTTTGCATTATTATTTGAAATAATTCCCCCAAATACGTTTGATGCTTTCAACCAATCTCCATTGTATAAATAAACTTTACCCAGTAACATTCTTGCTGCCACCTGATTCGTTCTCCCTTTTATTGCAGTGAATGGCAAATGCGGTATCGCATCTTCCAGATCATGTATCATTAAAGCTCTGATCTGTCCGGGATTACTCCTTGGCAAATAGGCGTCTTCGTAATTTGCAGGTTCAATATACAAGGGTACTCCGGGGTCCCGTTTATCATGTCCACTATAGAAACTCAACAACTCAAAATAAAATAATGCACGTAGGAATTTTGATTCGGCCAGTAATGTTTCTCTTTTAGTAGAATCTATTGCTTCAATTTTGGGTAGATTCGCAATGGCATCATTTGCCCGAACTACTCCTTTGTACAAATCGGACCATTTTTGTTTGAATATCGACTCACTCGAGGTGGCAGTATTAATACAAAATTTATATTGACGATATTCATCAAATGAACTTCCCGAATTCATAATAAAAGCTATGGGAGTAAACCCATCATTCAATCCGTAATTCAAAAATGCTTCCTTCAATCGAACTGCATTGTAAATTGCTGCAACACCCAGATCGGCATCGTTTGAAGTTTCCCACATAAAATTTGAACCAATTCCATCCAGAGGACGAGTATCTAAAAGCCCATCGTTACACCCTGAAGAAAGTACTATTACAAAAAATAAAAAATAATATATCTTTTTCATGTTTTATTACTAATTTAATCTTAATATCAGAATGTTATTGAGATACCGGTTACAATACGTTTCATATTTGGATAACTGTCTGTTGCCGAAACTTCAGGATCTAAACCTTCGAATCGTGTCACTGTGAACATGTTTTCAGCACTGGCGTATAACCTTAACCGCTGAATCCCAATATTTTTTGTCAGCTGTTTGGAAAAAGTATATCCCAGTTGAATATTCTTTACCCGGACATACGATCCATCTTGTAACCAGAAGTCATTTGCTGCAGTATTTCTGCCGGCATCATCCGATGTGATAGCAGGAATTTTACTGTTCGGATTATCAATCGACCAGGCGTTAAGAAACTTTTTATTTATCAGACTCCCATTCTTGAGTACGTTCGTGTACCAGGTACTGTTTAAATAATTATTTACTCCTGCAATTCCCTGGAATAAAACAGAAAAGTCAAAACCGACATATTCAGCTGAAAGTGTAAGTCCGAAATAATCCTCCGGAACAGAAGTGCCTTTTACTACTCTGTCATCATCATTAATAATTTTGTATCCTGTTTCTCCTTCTTTTTGTTGATCTTTATAAATAAAATCACCCGGTTTTGGAGTTGAAGGATAAAATTTATATCCGGCGGCAAGCATTTCATCTATCTTGTCCTGAGTAGCAATGCTCTCAACTTCGCGCACGTAAAACGGATATATTTTTAAACCTTCCTGCAGTATTGTATTTCCTGAATAAGTGGCTACTGTACCACGATATTTTTCCACTTTGCTTCTTACAAAAGTATAATTCCCTGAAATGCCGTATTTAAAACTTTTTCCAATCTTATCGTTCCATGAAAGTGAAAATTCGAAACCACGATTAGATACTATCCCTGCATTTTGATTCGGAGCACTTAATCCACCCAATACTGTTGGAATTGGTAATTTTATCAGAATATCATTTGTCAGTTTATAAAAAGCATCAAAAACAATATTTAAGCGGGATTTGAATAAACCAAAGTCGGTACCAATATTGGTCATAGAGGTCGTTTCCCATTTTAATGTTGAATTTGTCAATGCTGATGGAGCAGCACCCGGTGTGACAATTTCTCCCAGCACTACATTGGCGGATTTATAAATTGCCTGAGTACCATAATCATCAGTACGATTATTCCCTAACTTTCCCCAGGAAGCTCGTAATTTTAAATTATCAATAAATGTAACATCCTTCATAAATCTTTCCTGCGACAAACGCCAGGCTCCTGAAAATGATGGAAACAATCCCCAACGGCCGTCCTTTGAAAACTTAGATGAACCATCGTAACGGATATTGGCTTCTAACAAATACTTATCAGCGAAATTGTAATTTACACGTCCAAAGTAAGAACGTAATGCTCTGTCGGCATATCCACCCTTAATTGTAGATGGTGTGGTGGCTGTATTCATAACAGGGGTTTCTATGCTCAACAGATCAAATGCTGTGGAAGCTGTTCCTGTTTCTTTTTCATATTCCTGATTATAACCGGCAATAAAATCGATGGTGTTACTCTTTTTTATTTTCAAAGAATATTTTAAATAAGAATCAAGTACCAATCGGTTATATAAGGTGTAACTGTTTAACAAGGTGGTCGTGATAGTTCCGGAATTCCTCAGAACGGTATTCGTCTTGAAATTCCAGAGTTGTGTCGGTTGGTTATTCTGATCTTCGAAACCATTATTTAAGGTGACAGATACACTGTTGTTCCATGTAAAATTTTTAGAAATAGTGATTAGTGCACTTAATTTCCCCAAAATCCGGGTGGTTGTCAACAGGTCATTCGTCTGATCAAAATTTGAAAATACATTATTTGCCTGAACAGATCCTCCGGGTGCCCATTCTCCACCGGTTCGTCCGTCGGGTGAACGAGGTAATGTTCCGGGTGATGAATTGCTGATATACCCCATATAGGTACTTACATCCGCAAGTTGCTGGGTACTGTTATATCCGTTCAAAATAGCACCTAATGTAAACCAGGGAGTAACCTGAGCATTCAGATTTGCTCTGAAACTTATTTTGTTAAAGTCGGTTTTCGGCATGCTGCCGTTATTTCCAAAATAACCAACTGAAACAAGATAATTTATTTTGTCATTTCCACCACTTGCCTGAACGGTATGTTCCTGAGTAGCGGATGGTTTGAAAACTGCATTAAACCAATTTGTATTGGGGTAAACAATTGGATCTAAAGGTGAATTTGCACGCCATTCATCAATTATGGCTTGACCATAAGGAGCAATATTCCCTGAATTTTTATAGGCCTGATTAATGGTTTCCATATATTGAGGGTAATTGTCCACAATCTGGATCGGGAAGGTAGGATTCTGTAACCCGTAATATCCGTTATACGTAATTCGGGTCTTATCCTTACTCCCTTGTTTTGTAGTAACTAAAATAACACCGTTAGCTGCACGTGATCCATAAATTGATGATGATGCAGCATCTTTAAGCACCGAAATTGAAGCAACATCATTGGGACTTACATCACTCAAACTTCCTACAATCCCATCAACAATTACTAATGGCGAAGAGTTATTGAGTGTTCCCTGACCGCGAATTGTAATTGACGTTCCGTCAGAACCGGGTTGACCAGAACTTTGTTGCGCTAAAAGTCCCGGTATAGTACCTTCCAGTCCCTGTGATAAGTTGGTCACCGCCCTGGTTTCACCCAGATTTTCAAAGTTAACGGAGGCTACAGAGCCTGATAAATTTACTTTCTTTTGAACACCGTAAGCAACAACCACTACTTCATCCAATTTTTTACTGTCTTCAAAAAGAGCAATATTGAAGCTGGTTTTATCGTCAATGTCAATAACTCTCGCCGCATAACCGATATAGGTTATTTGAAGCTGGCTGTTACCGGGAGCTTCCAATGCAAATTTTCCATTCACATCAGTTACAGTCCCGGTTTTTGTTCCTTTTAAAATGACTGTTGCCCCAATAATTGATTCTCCTTTTTCATCGGTTACAATACCGGAAATTTTTCTAAGCGATTCAGAAGCTGTTTTCTTGTCTGATTTACTCAGGACAATTTGTTTACCGCTGATATTAAATTTCACATCCGTTCCCTTGAATAGCTCTATCAATACCTGTGATATTTCTTGTTTGTCAGTTACAATCGTAATTTTTCGGTTCACATCAACCAATTGTTTGTTGTATAGAAACCGGTATACTGTTTTGGATTCAATAGAATTTAAAACCTGTTCAACAGATACATTTTTCATATCCAACGATACTACTTTTGATTGCGAATACACTTTTGAATTGAAAAACAGGACTACTGTGAACAGAACAAATACCAGACAAAATCGTCTGAGAGGAATCCGGTTCAAAGGTTCCTTTTTTAAATTCATTTCTTTCTTTAAAGCTAAATTCATATGTATTAAAAGGTTAATTGATATATTAGTTAGTCTCTTTTTTTGAAAATTCGTAACGTTGCAGAAAGGATTTCTGCTTTTTATAGTGAAGGAGCTATTTAGTTGCTTTTTCTCATTCTGTTTTAGATTTTATAGGTTATTAAAAAATTATTCTGTACTCTGGTGCGACGAAATTTCATTCAATAATAAAAAGGTTTGAACTGATATCTTTCGCTTGTATAATAAAGACGTTTCAAAAAAGAAACCCCACATAAAAAATAAATATTATTTTATTTTTTATGTGGGGTTTAAAAATTCCATGTTCCTAATTTGCTTTATATACTTCTATTTTTTCTTTATTGAATTGGTTATCAGGTTTCCGTTCTCTTTCCAGTATCTTATATTGAATAGGAGCTGATATCTTAAGCAACCGCAATATCTCATCAAATGATTCTCCCTGAAAAGTTGCACGATACAGCTGATGCGAAATAATATCATCCTTAATTACGATATCTACATTAAAGGTTCTTCCAATGCGTTTGAAAACTTCATTTAACGGCTCATCCCTAAACGCCAGGATACCATCCTTCCACAACCCCCAATGCTGACCATCCGTTTCGGTCAAATTGTAATTGTTCGTAATCGAATTGAAAACAATCCGTTGATTTGGATCGAGATGTATGTTTTTGTCACCACCCATTTTTACATTCACTTTTCCTTCAACCAATGTTACAGCTGTTATACTGTCGGATGAATATGCTTCAACATTAAATTGTGTACCGGTTGCAGTTACATTGAGTCCTTTTGTCCCTACAATAAATGGATGGCTTTTATCTGAGTGGACTTTAAAAAATGCTTCTCCCGATAAATAAACGTTTCGTTCTTTTGAGGTAAACACCACCGGATACCTTAACTTACTTCCTGAATTTAACCAGACAGTTGTTCCATCCGACAAATCAACCTTCGAACTTGTTCCAAAAGGTGAAGTTATTTCCTGATAAGCAATTGTTGAAGATTGATTTAATTGTTTGTATGATAAATATGCAGCAAACATCAATACGGGGATTATCAATACAGCTGCCACACGTTGCCACAAAATAAAGACACCGGAATGAATAAATTTTCTTTCCTGTATTAATCCCATGACTTTTCTTTCGGCTTTGTCAACATCTATTTCGTCGGGCGAAAAAGCAGGATGGATCACCTGCCAAATGTCTTTCAATTCCTGGTATTGTCGAATGTTTTGGGATGATTCATTCACCCATACTTTTATTGATTCGTTCTCCTCCGGACTAATGTCCCCTGAAAACGACTTAACAATCAACGCTTCTATGTTATCTTCTTTCTGCATGTATATTTCTCTGTCTAACGAAAAGACGTTTTAGAATAGTTTTACCACAATTATTTTATGTAAAATATGAAAGTTTTTTTTAGAAATCATTTCCAGCTACCGGATATCAACAACAGGAATACAAAAAACTCTTTTAAATACTCACGAAGTAATCCTAAAGCCTTTCCTATCCTAACTTCAATTGTTCTTTCCGATACATTTAATTTCTCTGCAATCTCTCTGTATTTTAATCCCTCTAACCTGTTCATTTCAAAGGCTACCCTGCAGGCTTCAGGTAATTTGTTCAATGCTTCTTCTAAGTGACTTTGCAGGTTCGAATAGAGAATAGAATGTTCGGTATCCATATTGTCCGAGGCATAAAATGACTGGGAGTATGATTAATGTTCGCGAAT
>Ga0302215_10002721_pt1 | contig 12082 bp, 5 predicted proteins | sample II_Fen_N3_1_FD_194580 | JGI IMG/M metagenome (GOLD analysis project Ga0302215, IMG submission 194580) | Peat permafrost microbial communities from Stordalen Mire near Abisko, Sweden - II_Fen_N3_1 | ecosystem: Environmental > Terrestrial > Soil > Wetlands > Permafrost | place: Sweden: Abisko... | reverse complement strand
AGCGAAATAAATATCGGAACTAAATTCACTATTACAATACCAACTTTAAAAAATTACGAATTATGACTGACGAAAAAGTAAAAATTTTGTTATGCGAAGATGATGAAAATCTTGGCATGCTTCTCAGAGAGTATTTGCAGACTAAAGGATATGATGCAGACTTGCAGCCTGATGGCGAAGCGGGTTACAAAGCCTTTTCACGTAACAAATATGATTTATGTGTATTTGATGTAATGATGCCAAAAAAGGACGGTTTTGCCCTGGCTGCTGATGTCCGCGCTTTGAATTCTGAAGTGCCTATTATTTTCCTTACTGCAAAATCAATGAAAGAAGATATTTTGCAGGGATTTAAACTGGGTGCTGACGATTATTTATCAAAACCATTCAGCATGGAAGAATTGTTGTATCGTATTGAATCTATTCTACGTCGTGTGAAAGGAAAACGTGCAAAAGACGTTGTCGTTTATACAATTGGTGGGTTTACTTTTGATGCACAAAAACAAATGCTTACTTTTGAAGGAGAAGCAAAAAAACTTACAACAAAAGAATCAGAATTGCTGAATTTACTAGCTGCTAATGCTAATAATATTCTTGAAAGGAATTTTGCTCTAAAAACAATTTGGGTTGATGATAATTATTTCAATGCCAGAAGCATGGATGTATATATCACAAAATTACGCAAGTTGTTGAAAGATGACCAAAACGTAGCTATTATCAATATCCACGGTAAAGGCTATAAATTGATTACTCCTCAAGTAAAAGAAGACTAATCTGTAATGGATAAGAAAAAAAAACCGCTCAATTGAGCGGTTTTTTTAGTTTATTAAATTCATAGCAATGCTATAGATAGAATTTCAGAAGGGTTATCAACAATATATTTAGGAGAATATTCTTCAATCTCACTCCGCGGACGAAATCCCCAAGTTACTCCTATAGCTTCTATTCCGCTGTTTTGAGCTGTTAACATGTCAACACCGGAATCTCCGGTATAAAGAACATTCAGTTTTTCTACTTTTAGAACGGCTAAGATGTCGTATATAATTGTTGGATCAGGCTTTGTTGGTATTTCCTCTCGTTGACCAAGCACAGCCGCGAATTCAATATCCGGGAAGAAATGTTTAATGAGCTTCTCAGTTCCTTTTTGGTATTTATTGGAGGCAACTGCAAGTTTTATGCCTGCATTTTGCAAGTTATGAAGCAATTCAATTATACCTGGATATGGGACCGTTAATTCAGCATTGTGAATTTCGTAATATTCGAGAAAATGTTGTCGGATTTGAAAGATGTTTTTCTCTGTTTTTTCACCTTCCGGCAATACCCGTTCAAAAAGTTTATTGATGCCATTTCCTATGAAAAAGTTATAGGCATGTGATTCATGAGTAGGAAACCCACAAAGGTTAAGGGCGTAGTTTGTACTTGCAGCTAAATCGGCGACTGTATCTAACAATGTGCCATCAAGATCAAATATAAGAAGTTTCTTCATCGGATAATTTTACTGTAGGGAGTAAATCTGTAGGCATTTGATTTTTAATCAGGCTTTAATTTCGTGATATGGTTTATTAAAATCTCATTTTTTGTAGTTGATGATTCTACAACTTAGAACCTTTTCTCTATTTCTTCTTGTGTAATTATCGTATTAATTATTTTACCATCTGGAGTAAAATTATGATTGGCACAAGCAAAAAGGCGGTCGATCAAATCGCACATTTCTTCATTGGTAAGTCGTTGACCTGCTTTTAATGATGCTGATTCAGCTAAGAAAAGTGAGATGGATTCTTTCATGGCTTTAGTTGGATCTAAGGCTGTTGTTTTGGCACTATCAAGCATGCCAAGAAGCAAATCAATGACACTTGAAGAACCTATTAGAGCAGAAACGCCCTTTATGCTGTATGAATTCTTACCCGATAATTCAAACTCAAAACCTATTTGCTTCAAGTCCGGTATGATTTGTTCGAAAAAAAGAGCGTCATCATCATTTAATTCCAATTCTTCTGGAAATAGTACTTGTTGTGATATTCCTTTAGAATTCTCCATTTGATTTATAAACTGATCGAATAGAATACGGGTATGAGCCCTGTGTTGATCAATCATTAGCAAACCTGATTTTATTCCTGTAAAAATAAGCCGGTTTTTATATTGAAAGTTTTCTGTTCTTGATTCATTATGCTCGATTTCTTGTTGTTGAACAAATGCTTCACCAGTTATTATAGTAGATAATTCAGAATTGGATTGCCAGGTTGATGAGGATTTTCCATGTATAGTCTTTTTTTCAAAATCGCCATATAACTCTTCCCAATCTAAAGCAGGACGTTTATATCCGGTTGTGCCAAATGGATTATAATTTGGATTAAAGTTAGACTGTGGTGGTCGTACGTTCTCTACAGACATTCCTAAAGGCATTTCAAATGAGCCATTCTGATCGAAATCGATAGAAGGAACTACATTGAATTTTCCTAATGATTCTTTTACAGCTGATGATAGAATTGACCAGATAGCCTGTTCGTTTTCAAACTTAATTTCGGTCTTAGTAGGGTGAATGTTTATATCAATGGTTTGAGGATCGACTTCTAAAAAAATAAAATAGTTTGGACTCTCAGATGCTTGAATCATTTGGTTGTAAGCCAACAAAACAGCTTTGTGAAAATACGGATGACGCATGTACCGGCCATTTACAAAAAAATACTGACTACCTGATTTTTGCGCATATTCAGGTTTACCCACATAGCCAACTAAACTAACCAGGTTTGTTGATGTTTCAATTGTAAGCAACTGTTGTTGCCATCGTTTTTTAGCATTTTTACCAAAGATATTTTCAATTCGAATCTTTATGTTTGAGGCCGGCAATTGGAATATCTCTTCATCTCCATCGAAAAGAGTAAAAGCAACATTTGAATTCACTAAGGCAATGCGGTAAAACTCAGTAAAAATATGACTTTTCTCAACGTTATCGCTTTTTAAAAATCGACGACGTGCAGGGACATTAAAAAAAAGATTTTTTACCTGAAAAGATGTTCCGGAATCACACTGGACTGTTTCTTGTTTGAATACTCGTGTTCCGGCAATTTCTACTAAAATACCCAATTCATCTTCTGTTCGACGAGTTCTCAATTCAACCTGAGCAACAGCTGCAATAGATGCCAGAGCTTCACCACGAAATCCCATGGTGCGGATTGAAAATAAATCATCTGCGGTATTAATCTTAGAGGTCGCATGCCGTTCAAATGCCATTCGTGCATCAGTCTCACTCATCCCTTTCCCATTGTCCACTACTTGTATCAACGTACGACCAGCATCTTTTATCACTATCTGGATAAAAGTAGCACCTGCATCGATTGAATTTTCAACCAATTCTTTTAAAACCGATGCAGGACGTTGAATCACTTCGCCAGCCGCAATTTGATTGGCTACCGAATCGGGTAAAAGATGAATTATATCACTCATGTTCTGTTATTCTATCAATTATCAGCTGTATTTTCCATCAAATTTTATATTGACATCATTCACAAACTGCCGGATACGTTGTTCATTTTCCCGTTTACAAATGAGCAATACATTATCCGATTCAGCCACAATATAACCGTTCAAATCTTGAATGACTGCAAGCTTCTCGGAAGGTAGAACAATGATATTCTCTTCACTTTCATAAAAAGCAGTTTTGCATTTCAATGTAACGTTATTATGATCGTCTTTAGGTGACATTTCATATAATGAACCCCATGTACCTAGGTCAGTCCAACCAAAATCGGAACATAAAACATAAACATCGGTTGCTTTTTCCATGATGCCATAGTCGATGGATATATTCGGGCAGGATGGATACATTTGATCTATAAATTCCTGCTCTTTTTCAGTATTGAAAAATTCTTTTCCTGATTTAAACTTGGTCGAGACTTCAGGCAATAAATCATCAAATGCTTTATCAATAGTTTGTAGATTCCAAAGGAAGATACCTGAGTTCCAGAAAAATTCTCCGGTTTCGAAGAAAATTTGTGCGAGCTCAGCATTTGGTTTTTCAGTAAAAGTTTTCACTCTACGAAGATTCGTTTCTCCCTCATCTATTTGAATGTAACCATAACCGGTTTCAGGACGACTTGGTTTAATACCTAATGTCAACAGGCAATCATTCTTTTCAACAAAATCGAGTCCGATTTTTATCGTTTCCAAAAAGTCATTTTCTTTAAGGATTAAGTGATCAGAGGGTGCAACAATAATATTGGCTTTATCAGTTATTGCTTTGATGCGATTAACAGCATAAGCTATACAGGGTGCAGTATTCCGTCTGTTAGGTTCCAATAAAACCTGATCTGATTTAATCTCCGGCAATTGTTCCAGGATTAAATCCTTATATATGACATTTGATACTATAAGAATATTTTCAGCGGGTACCAAATGTCTAACACGATCGTATGTCATTTGCAAGAGTGAACGGCCTGTTCCAAAAAAATCGAGAAATTGTTTCGGACGGTCATTTCTACTGAATGGCCAGAATCGGCTACCAACGCCACCTGCCATAATAATGCAATAATTATGTTTCATTGAAAAGAAAGTTTATATTTTTAAATCCTAACTTATTAAAAATCGTACTAAGATACAGTCTTTTTTTGAGTGTGCCAAAACTTAATATCACAAAAACGAGATTGCCTTCGAAAAGAAAACAATCTCGTTGTCATAATTTTTAACTGGAAAACAAAATTATTTATTCTTCTGTTTCACGGTCTTCCATATCCAATACATTTTTACGGGCATCAACTTTTTTGTCATATTCATCACGTGAATAAACCACAATTTTATCGAAATCCCGTTGTCCGGTACCAGCTGGAATTAAATGTCCGCATATTACATTTTCTTTCAAACCTTCCAGTTTGTCTACTTTCCCATTGATGGCAGCATCGTTCAATACCTTCGTTGTTTCCTGGAATGAAGCAGCTGACATAAAACTATTTGTTTGAAGAGCAGCACGGGTTATACCCTGTAAAATCTGATTTGAAGTAGCAGCTATAGCATCACGTGTCTGCACCAGATGCATATCCCGACGTTTTAGCATACTATTTTCATCCCGAAGTTTACGAGGAGTGATAATTTGTCCTGGTTTCAACGTTGTTGAATCTCCGGCATCAAGAATTACTTTTTTGCCCCAGATACGATCATTCTCTTCCATGAACTCGTTTTTATCGACAATCTGTTTTTCCAGAAAACGGGTATCACCTTGTTCCAGTATGTCTACTTTACGCATCATCTGACGAACAATCACTTCAAAATGTTTATCGTTAATTTTTACACCTTGTAAGCGATAAACATCCTGAACTTCGTTCACAATATAATCCTGAACTGCAGTTGGACCTTTGATCAAAAGAATATCAGAAGGTGTGGTAGCTCCATCTGAAAGTGGAGTTCCAGCCCTGACAAAGTCATTTTCCTGAACTAATATTTGCTTCGATAACGGGATCATGTATTTCTTAATTTCCCCTGTTTTCGAAGTTACTGATAATTCCCGATTACCACGTTTGATTTTTCCAAAGGTAACTTCACCATCAATTTCGGCAACTACAGCCGGATTCGATGGATTACGTGCTTCAAATAATTCAGTTACACGAGGTAGTCCACCGGTAATATCACCGGCTTTACCCACGGCACGTGGAATTTTCACCAACATCTGTCCTGTTTTGATCTTATCTCCATTATCCAACACGAGGTGAGCACCCATTGGTAAATTGTAAGTACGCAAGATAGAACCATCTTTTGATACAATATGTGCACTTGGTACTTTGGTTTTATCCTTTGATTCAATGATAATCTTTTCACGCAATCCGGTAGCATCATCTGTTTCTGTTTTGAAAGTAATATTTTCAACAACATCTTCAAATTCAATTTTACCTTCTGTTTCCGAAATAATTACAGCATTAAATGGATCCCATTCGCAGACCATTTGACCTTTTGTTCCAAGATCACCGTCTTTTACATATAATTTAGAACCGTAAGGAATATTCTGAGTCGTAAGTGCGATGCCTGTATTTTTATCAATGACACGCATTTCAGCCAAACGGCTTACAACTACCTGATAAACATTTTTATTTTCATCAACTGCGTCTACTGTTCTAAGCTCGTCAAATTCAAGACGACCATCATAACGTAATACAATTTTAGATTCAGCTGCAATATTTGACGCAATACCACCGACGTGGAAAGTACGTAATGTTAACTGTGTACCCGGTTCACCAATAGACTGAGCAGCGATAACTCCAACAGCTTCACCAATATGAACCATTTTTCCCGTTGCAAGGTTACGCCCGTAACATTTAGCGCAAACACCTTTTTTTGATTCGCAAGTCAGTACTGAACGAATTTCAACACGTTCTATAGGAGAATCCTGTATTTTTCTTGCAAGTGTTTCAGTAATTTGTGATCCTGAAGAAACTATTAATTCTCCGGTAAGTGGATGATAGATATCATGAACTGATACACGACCCAGAATACGTTCAAACAGCGAAGAAATTACTTCTTCATTATTTTTCATTTCAGTTGCTATCAAACCACGTAAAGTACCACAATCATCTTCATTGATGATTACATCCTGAGAAACATCTACCAGACGACGGGTCAAATAACCGGCATCAGCCGTTTTCAGAGCGGTATCTGCTAAACCTTTTCGGGCACCGTGAGTTGAAATAAAGTATTCCAATACCGATAAACCTTCTTTAAAGTTCGACAGAATTGGGTTTTCAATAATCTGACCACCTTCGGCACCTGATTTTTGAGGTTTGGCCATCAAACCACGCATACCGGATAACTGACGAATTTGTTCTTTCGATCCACGAGCTCCTGAATCCAACATCATATAAACTGAGTTGAATCCCTGATTATCGGTTGAAAGTTGTTTCATCAAAATATTCGATAGTTTCGAGTTCACATGTGTCCATGTATCAATTATCTGATTATAACGTTCGTTAAAGGTAATGAAACCCATGTTGTAGTTATTCAGAATTTCATCAACTTCGGCATTCCCTTCCTTAACCAATTCGTCTTTTTCAGGAGGGATAATAACGTCGTTCAGATTGAAAGAAAGGCCACCTTTAAAGGCCATATAATAACCTAAATCTTTTATATCATCAAGAAAACGGGCTGTACGGGCTACACCACAAATGTCAATAACGTTACCAATAATGTCACGTAATGATTTTTTAGAAAGTAACTCGTTAATATACCCTACTTCAGTAGGAACACATTTGTTGAATAAAATTCGTCCAACAGTTGTTTCAATGATCGTATCAACCAGTTTGCGTTCTGAATCCAGATCTTTGGTTTTGACTTTTATCCAGGAATGTAATTCAACTTTACGTTCGTTGTAAGCAATTTCAGCTTCTTCCGGAGAATAAAATATCAAACCTTCTCCTAAAGCGCCAATTCGTGGTTTTGTAATATAGTATAAACCAAGTACCATGTCTTGTGATGGTACAGTGATAGGGGCTCCATTCGCAGGATTTAATATATTATGTGATGCCAGCATCAACATTTGGGCTTCCAGAATAGCTTCGTTACCTAATGGTAAGTGTACTGCCATTTGATCACCATCGAAATCCGCATTAAAAGCCGTACATGACAAAGGGTGAAGTTGAATCGCTTTTCCTTCTATCATCTTAGGTTGAAAAGCTTGTATTCCAAGGCGGTGCAAAGTAGGGGCACGGTTAAGCAATACAGGATGACCTTTCATCACATATTCCAGAATATCCCAGATTACAGGGTCTTTGCGATCAACTATCTTTTTAGCCGATTTTACAGTCTTTACAATTCCTCGTTCTATTAATTTACGAATCACAAATGGCTTATATAATTCGGCAGCCATATCCTTTGGCAATCCGCATTCATGCATCTTTAACTCAGGACCCACAACAATTACAGAACGTGCTGAATAATCGACACGTTTCCCTAATAAATTTTGACGGAAACGGCCTTGTTTCCCTTTTAAACTATCGGAAAGTGATTTCAAAGGACGGTTTGCGTCTGTTTTAACAGCACTTGATTTACGGGAGTTATCGAATAATGAATCGACAGCTTCCTGAAGCATACGTTTTTCGTTACGTAGAATTACTTCAGGTGCTTTGATTTCGATCAACCTTTTCAACCTGTTATTACGGATAATCACACGTCTGTATAAATCGTTCAAATCGGAAGTGGCGAAACGGCCACCATCTAAAGGAACCAATGGACGTAATTCAGGAGGTATTACCGGAACGATTTTTATAATCATCCATTCAGGTTTATTCCTCATTTTAGAGGTACGAAACGATTCCACGATTTGCAGACGTTTCAAAGCTTCATTTTTACGTTGTTGTGAAGTATCAGTGTTTGCCTTGTTACGCAAATCGTACGACAACACATCCAAATCCAAACGGCTTAGCATATCATGGATAGCATCTGCCCCCATTTTAGCAATAAACTTGGTTGGGTCGGTATCATCCAATAATTGATTTTCACGTGGAAGTGCTTCAAGTATATCCAGGTATTCATCTTCCGAAAGTAATTCACCAAGAGCAATATTCTCTCCGTTTTCAAGAATTCCTCCCTGAATGATGACATATTTTTCGTAATAGATAATTGAATCAAGTTTTTTGGTAGGCATGCCCAACAGATAACCGATTTTATTCGGTAATGAGCGGAAATACCAGATATGTGCCACCGGAACTACCAATTGAATGTGTCCCATGCGTTCACGACGAACTTTTTTCTCGGTCACTTCTACACCGCAACGGTCGCAGACAATGCCTTTATATCGGATACGTTTATATTTTCCGCAATGACATTCAAAGTCCTTGGTAGGGCCAAAAATGCGCTCGCAGAACAAACCGTCACGTTCAGGTTTGTATGTACGATAATTAATGGTTTCGGGTTTGAGAACCTCACCACTCGATAACTTCAATATCTCTTCCGGCGATGCTAAGCCGATGGAGATTTTATTGAAATTACTCTTTACCTTATTATCATTTTTAAATGCCATATCTCTGTTTTATATAGAGTTTTGATAATTAACAAATTATAGAATTCAATTCAGATTGTATGTTCAAATAATTGTTTGTATCCAGTTAAAAACCGGATACAAACCTTATTTAAATCATATTAATCCAAACTGATGCTCAGACCTAATCCCCGAAGTTCGTGCAACAATACGTTGAGCGATTCCGGAATTCCCGGTGCAGGCATAGGATCACCTTTTACAATCGCCTCGTAAGTACGGGCGCGACCCATAACATCATCCGATTTAACAGTCAAAATTTCTTGCAAAATATGAGCAGCACCAAATGCTTCAAGTGCCCAAACTTCCATTTCTCCGAAACGTTGTCCCCCAAATTGTGCTTTACCACCAAGAGGTTGTTGTGTAATAAGCGAATATGGTCCGATAGAACGCGCATGCATTTTATCTTCAACCATGTGCCCCAGTTTCAACATATAGATAACTCCGACAGTCGCTGTCTGGTCAAATCTCTCACCGGTTCCACCATCATACAGGTAGGTTTTACCGTAATTTGGTACCCCTGCCTTTTCAGTCCAAATGTTCAAATCATCAAGTGTTGCTCCATCAAAGATAGGTGTTGCAAAACGCAATCCCAATGTTTGACCGGCCCAACCCAACACAGTTTCAAATATCTGACCAAGGTTCATACGAGATGGCACACCCAGTGGATTCAATACTATATCAACCGGAGTCCCATCTTCAAGGAACGGCATATCTTCCTGACGGACAATACGCGAAACAATCCCTTTGTTACCGTGACGCCCTGCCATTTTATCCCCAACACGTATTTTACGTTTCTTGGCAATATATACTTTGGCAATTTGTACAATACCATTTGGAAGTTCATCTCCGATCGTGATATTGAATTTCTGACGTTTTATCTGGGCATCCAGTTCTTTGTGTTTTCTCAGATAATTCATAATGAGTTTTTTTACAAGCTCATTTTTGTGGGTATCTGTTGTCCACTTGCTTAATTGAATGGCAGTATAGTCTATTTCACGTAATCGTTCGATGGTAAATTTACTATTCCGGGAGATAATATCACTTCCTAAGAAATCTTTTACTCCTGCAGAAGTTTTATCACCAAGTAATACGATTAATTTTTCAACTAACGTATTGCGTAAAATGAGTGCTTGATTTTCAAACTCTTCATCCAGTTTTGGAAGAACAGCCTTGTCTGCAAGCTTTGATTTACGGTTCTTTTGTGCTTTTGAGAACAATCGTTTGCCAATGACCACACCCGACAGTGATGGAGTTGCTTTTAAAGAAGCATCTTTTACATCCCCTGCTTTATCACCAAAAATGGCACGCAACAGTTTTTCTTCCGGTGAAGGATCTGATTCTCCCTTAGGAGTGATTTTACCGATAATAATATCACCGGGCTCAATGCGGGCACCAATACGTATTATTCCGTTTTCATCCAGATCTTTGGTGGCTTCTTCGCTTACATTTGGAATATCCGAAGTGAACTCTTCAATTCCACGTTTTGTCTCACGAACATCCAACAATTGTTCAACTACATGTATTGACGTGAATACATCTTCACGTACAACGCGTTCGTTGATTACAATAGCATCTTCAAAATTATAACCTTTCCATGGCATGAACGCCACTTTTAGGTTTTTACCGATAGCCAGTTCACCGTTTTGAGTAGCATAACCTTCCGTCAGAATCTGACCTGCATGCACTTTGTCCCCTTTACCAACGATAGGACGTAGGTCAATCGTTGTGTTCTGGTTGGTTTTCTGGAATTTCGGCAATTTATATTCTTTCACAGCCGATTCGAAGCTTACAAATTCTTCTTCTTCGGTTCTTTCATAGCGTATGTTTATACGGGTGGCATCAACAAATTCAACAATTCCTTCACCTTCAGCAGTGACCTGCGTACGTGAATCCTGAATCAATTGAGCTTCAATACCTGTTCCTACTATAGGAGCTTCACAACGCAATAAAGGCACTGCCTGGCGCATCATGTTCGATCCCATCAACGCGCGGTTAGCATCATCATGTTCCAGGAATGGAATCAAGGCGGCTGCTATCGAAGCAATCTGAGAAGGAGATACATCCATTAAATTCACTTCCGATGGCGATATCACTGGGAAATCAGCACCTAAACGTGATTTTACTTTCGATTTAATGAATTCACCCTTGTCGTTCAATGGAGCGTTCCCTTGAGCTATTACCAGACTTTCTTCCTCTTCGGCAGTAAAGTATTCGATTCCATTTTCAGTAGTATCAACCACTGAATCGGTCACACGGCGATAAGGAGTTTCAATAAATCCAAGTTCGTTTATTTTGGCATAGATACACAGTGATGAGATCAAACCAATGTTCGGACCTTCCGGAGTTTCAATAGGGCACAAACGGCCATAGTGGGTGTAGTGCACATCCCTAACCTCAAAACCTGCACGTTCACGCGACAAACCACCAGGCCCCAGGGCAGACATACGACGCTTATGCGTGATTTCTGCCAACGGGTTTTGTTGATCCATAAATTGCGATAACGCATTGGTTCCAAAAAACGAGTTGATAACGGATGAAATGCTTTTTGCATTGATCAAATCGATAGGTGTAAATACTTCGTTGTCACGAACATTCATTCTTTCACGAATGGTACGGGCCATACGTGAAAGTCCAACTCCGAATTGATTGTATAATTGTTCACCAACCGTGCGTACACGTCGGTTACTTAAGTGGTCAATATCATCAACATCCGCTTTTGAGTTAATCAACTCAATCAGGTATTTGATAATTTCAATAATATCTTCCTTTGTCAGCACTTTGGTTTCCATGCTGGTGGTAAGGTTCAACTTACGGTTAATACGGAAACGTCCCACATCACCTAAATCGTACCTTTTTTCTGAAAAGAACAAATTATTGATTACCTCACGTGCTGTTGAATCATCTGCCGGTACTGCATTACGTAGTTGACGGTAGATATACAAGACTGCTTCTTTTTCCGAGTTGCTCGGATCTTTTTGAAGAGTATTGTAAATAATGGCATAATCATGTTGATTTGCATCTGCCTTGTGGAGCAGAATTGTGGGTGTACCTGCATCCAGAATTTCATCAATA
>Ga0302215_10002719_pt1 | contig 12084 bp, 14 predicted proteins | sample II_Fen_N3_1_FD_194580 | JGI IMG/M metagenome (GOLD analysis project Ga0302215, IMG submission 194580) | Peat permafrost microbial communities from Stordalen Mire near Abisko, Sweden - II_Fen_N3_1 | ecosystem: Environmental > Terrestrial > Soil > Wetlands > Permafrost | place: Sweden: Abisko... | reverse complement strand
CTGCAAAACGCGCAGAAAGCGACCGCTCGGAGCGGGTCAAAGCGACCGGTCAGCGATGGTCATAAGGAGTCTTCGGAATTCAAGTTAATCACCCGGTCGGATTGTTCCGCTCTTGAGTCTTCTTCTAGAGGTTCCCTTGAGGTCGATGCGGTGACAGTTTTCAAGCAATCTATCGCAGATGGCCTCGGCGGCCCCGGCTTCCCCGATGACTTCGCTCCACTGTTCGATGGGTACCTGACTTGTGACCACGACGGATCCTTCTAGGGATCGTTCCTCGATGACATCGAAGAGGACGCGCCGTTGTTCTCGATTGAGGATGTCAGCCCCCAGATCGTCCAGGATCAGGAGCCTTGCCTTATGCAGTTTCTCCAGCGCCTTGGGATAGGATCCCAGTGTGCGTTCGGTAATCATGGCGTCCAGGAACAGGCTCACCCGTACATAAGAGGTCTTCATGCCCAGGCGGCAGGCAGTAGCGGCTAAGGCACAGGCCAAGTAGCTCTTGCCGGTCCCGGTTGGCCCTGAGATCAGTACGTTATGGGCTTGCTGGATCCATCGGCCGCAGGATAGTTCCCGAATCAGCTCCTTGGACAGTCCCCGTTGTGGATCGTATTCCAAGGATTCCAGGCAAGCCGAGGGGTATTTCAATTTGGCGCGGCGTAACAGCTCCTGTAGTCGCCGGGACGCGCGGTGGTCATACTCGGCATCGACCAGGCTTGCTAAGGCATCGGGCCAGGCCAGATTGTGGCTATTGGGATCTTGGGACATCTCCTCCATGCGCTGTGCCATCTGTGACAGGTTCATCTCTCGCAGTCGTTCCAGAGTCATCGTCGACATGATCAATTTGCCTGTGCCTTTGCCCACAGCTCCATGCCGTGGAGATTTGTGTGTTTCACTACCCCCAGCTCTTCCTGCTCCGGTTCGGCCTCAGCGACCTTGGACCTGAGGATCTGCTCGTAACGATGACAGGAGATCAAGTGCTGTTTCAGCGCGTAACGAGCCGCCCGCTCGGCCTGTGCTGGGTCCGGGCAGTTCTCGGCTTGGCGTACCAATCCCATGCAGGCACGCCAGGCGGCGACGGGTTGTATCACGGCATCGATGCGTGCCTGGACCAGTTTACATACCCAAGGGCCGATGCGCTGGGCTCGGTACAGCAAGCGATCCAAGTTTTCGGGAAGGCAGTGCAGATGCGCTGGCGGCATGTGCGACTCCTGGATCGAATAGCCGGGACGAGGCATCCGTCCATGCACTGCCACGCGTTGCTGATCCTGGTAAACCGTGACCGCCGTGCCGGTAACGCACACCTCCACCGAGGTGCCCGCCAATTGATAGGGGACGCTGTACCAGTGATGGTCCACTTCCACGCAGTAGTCCGGTCCCACGCGACGCACCAGCCATAACTGGTATTCCCAGGCTTTCTCCGGCAGCGCAAGCGCCGCCGGACGATCCAATTCCTCGAACAACTGACGGCGGCTGCGGGCACCGTAGCCGGGCATCGGCGTATCGTTGATACGATCTACTTCCTTGCGAATGGCACCATTGAGATCCAAAAGGGTGTGAAAAGTCTGATTACGCAGCACGGCCACGATCTGCTGCTGAACGATGCGCACCATGCCCTCCACCTTGCCCTTGTCGCGAGGGTGGCCGGCACGCGCTGGCACCGCCACCGTGCCGTAGTAAGTGCACATCTCCACGTAGGTGCGATTAAGTACCGGATCGTATCGATGCGCCTTGGTCACGGCACTGCGAAGGCAGTCAGGAGTCATCGTCTTGGGAACGCATCCACTGTACTCGAAGCCGCGCACATGCCCCATCGTCCAGTCCGGGAGCTTTTGACTTTCCTGGGCTTCGCAGTAACACAGGCCGCTGCACGCCCACACCATCACGAAAAGCTCCTGGCCATGGACCTCGCCGCTCGATGCATCCACCACCGAAAGACCGTTACCGCTATAGTCCACCATGGCATTCTCGCCAGGCTTGTGATCCTGGTGCATCACCAAATCTACCGGGGGGACGACACGGTGGACGCGACGACGGAACTGCGTATAACCGATGCCTTCAGGATGCTCCTGACGGTATTCCTTCCACAGCAGCTTCATCGTCACACCAGGACGTTTTAGCTCCGATGCGACGTGTTCCATATCCGGCTCGCGACGCGCAATGGGGGGCGGAGGCACTATGGCGCAAGGGTACAGGCGGCTTTCCAGACCGCTATCGGAAAGGGCTAGTGCTTCCGAAAGGCTAAGGCCGCTTTGCTTAAAGCGGGCCAGCATCTCCAAGATTGTCGTCTTGCCCATGCCCAAGGCACGGGCGGCACGCGTACGACTCACACCCTGCTCAATGATCAGGCGTAACGCTTCACGAATTCGTTTCATGGATGTCCTGCTTCGCAACTCTCGCCTCCTTGATGGATGGCGAGATAGTGACGAAGACTCCTGACTAGGACGCCCAGGCACTCTGGATGGAGCGGCTACGAACGGTCGCTTTCAGCCGCGTTGTAACGGTCGCTTTGGCCCGCTCCAGACAGGTCGCTTTCAACCGCGCTCAATGGTCGCTTTCTGCCGTTTTTTGCACGGATGGGGTTCACGACGGAAACAATGCGGCCCTGCTGGTGAAGAAACAGGGCTACATTGAAGTAGTAGGTGCCCGTGGCTTCCATCAGGAAGGGCGCATCGGACGGGACCTCGGCCAGCATCTGCTGGAATCCTTCCCGATCATTGGGAACTTGCTTGTGAAACTTCTTCCCCTCTACGATACAAGCGAAATCCAACGTCTTCATGGATACGTCGATTCCGACCCATGGTGCCATGATCTTCTCCTTGGTACTGTTTGATGTCAAAAGTCCTAAATACGATCTCATCATACAGACAGGGTTCTGGCCTCCCATTATTTCACGTCTAAATGCAACAACAAAATCCATCAAGAGAGAAACAAAGTGAACGACATCTATAACACCGCGTTGATTACCACTCTTCGAAATCGGAAAGCAAAAAGTGAACATGCGGCAAAGTTATTCGGGGTTTTAGTCGACTGCATAGATAAATTTTCCGCCTTTTTAGAATATATCAAAGAAGAATTCCCTGAATATACAGATCATGGAATAGGACATTCGGAGAGGATTATAAATGCTATAAATCAAATTTGTCCGAAAGAGTTTTTTAAAGAACTGTCATCTACTGAAATATTCCTGTTTGCAGTATCTGCAATCACCCATGATACCGGGATGGTCAGAGCAGACCGTGATCACGACTGTTCAAAAGAGGAAATTAGGAACCACCATCACGAGAGGGCAGAGTCGGTAATTTGCGATTATTTCAAAAGAATAGAAACGCTAAGCAATGAGCAGCAGCAATTAACCACCGTAGTTTCATTTATTGCGAGATCGCATGGGTTAAGCTGGGATGAAATGTCGAATGATCCCATGTTTAAAAATGATAAGACGCTTTTTAATGAAATAGTGAGGGTCAAATTATTATGCATCTTGCTTCGTCTTGGGGATTTGCTGGACCTTTCAGCATCAAGAACAGCCCCGATGATTTGTAAAATAAAAGGCATTCAACTACGGAAAAATGGCTCAATTATCCATCACGAGAAATGTTGGGAAATAGCCGATCTCCTTTATTCAACGAATGAGATACGAATCATTATTTCTGCAAAAAGCAGTGACACCCATAGACTATGGCAACATTGGTTGAATCTTATCAAGCAAGAGATTATGAACGCCAACACTTATGTATTTACCGGCCCATTACTTCGTTTTCAATTTCCATCTCCGATTCTGAAAGTTGATCGAGCTCCTAACGCAAAATACTTGTTGTGGCCCATGAAATTTGAGCTTAATGAAGGATCATCATTGTGGGACCTAGTGAGCAAATCTATATACACAGGGAAATTCGATTATGTTCGAGAACTAATTCAAAATGCTATTGATGCCGAATTACTTCAATATTACAAGCACTCCGATGAAGCGTTAGCCCCCTCTCCCAGAGGATGGGAAGTCGAAGGAAAACAAGTCACAATCATCTATTCTAGGATACATAAAACTCTAAGTGTGGTCGATCACGGCATCGGAATGTCACATTCGGATTTGCAAGATTTCCTCTTTAAAGTATCAAGCAGCGGATTTTGCGAATTCGGCCAAAAAGACAATCAGGTTCATTGCATTGCAAAATTTGGAATCGGATTCATATCCCTTTTATCTAGAACGGATGCCATATATATAGCATCAAAAAAAGAAGAATTCCAAGGCGTTCGAGCAGCAGTTGAGTCGAGATCAGACTCTGTTGTCGCCGAAGAAATGCAAATCAAACACCCAGGCACGAATATACTTGTAAAAGTCTCTCACGATTTTACAATTACGGAATTAAAAAATTACCTAAGCAAGACATTTATTTATCCATCAATCCCCATACAACTAATCGACTATGATTTTTGGGGATTGCTGGCTCCTGTGAATTCAAGCAAGCTAAATTACGAATCCGGCGACAGCTTTGGGTTTGATTTATCCAAATTGGATGAGGCTTTACGTAAAGAAATCGAGCTAAAAAAAGACAAAAACAACCCAGCTCCACAATGTGATTTATCAACTATAATCGGAAGCAATAGAGTTAGTGCAATGCGCTTTGATGGAATATGCATCATCACGCTAAACAAATGTCATACAATATCAGGCATTGCCTATAAAAAGAAAGTAACCATCAACTTGCGTCAATACGAATCCGCTGCAATTTTCATCCCTGTTGAATTTGCAGATTACGAATCCGGCATCGAATGGGCTAGCATTCATTCGTTTTTAGTTTCAAATGGATGCATTGTCAAACAAATTGTTTTTCCGGATCCATACACAGAACCGAAGTATAATTTCTCGCTTGAAACCGAGTTTCTTGATTCGATTGATGAAATTGAAAATACAGAAGATGAAGACGAAACTACGGAGTATCTATCCACTGATACGGTTTTTTGGCTAGATTCGAACACGATTCAAGTAAATGATCCAAAATACTTAGAGAATATCGATTTTTTCCAGTACTTTGACGAAAGTAAAGATCTCAATGGCATAATAAAAGACGATGATAACGAGCCAATGCGAAAGGAAAAGTTATACAAAGATACATTACGCAATAAACTATACAGTTATTATCGTGAATTCAGTAGTTTCAGCTCCAAATTCTGCCAAGATGGCATTGCTCTTCCTTTTGATGCCAGCCGAATAGTGCCCGTTGGATCAACGAAGGCAATTCTGAATTTAACAGCTCAAGCACGAATGTCACTAAATGCATCACGGCATGACCTTGATGAGAACCCATCACATCTCTCGACATGGGTTCATAGTTTTGGAAGTATGATACAAAGAAAAGTATTAGCCGAACTTAAAAGTCAAATGGATATTTTAAATATAAAGCATAATTTTTCTGATATCATAAATGCACCTAAAAATGGAGGAAAACATGACTTTGACACGATGACATATAGAAGCTTGATGGAAATCATAGCTTCGAATGATGCTTCGCATTAATATATGGCGGAATTGCACAGCGAGTGAGCATGCAGAATGAGGCTCTTCGTCATTTAGAGTGGGTAAGGCTTGCCATTTGTAGTAGAAGCCTTACAGTGGATGGACATGAACTTATGTTCCGCTTGGCCTTGAGGCACCTTGGCAAGTGGCCAAGACGCAGTTCGACATCCTTGGGGGAATGGTTTCGAACAGAACAAACCTGCTGTAACAATAAGTTTTGTGTAAATCTTTGGCCAACATTAAGATACCACTCTTCTGGGAACAAAAAAGCCCATGCACATCGCACGGGCTTCATCTCTCATTTCGAGAGTGCAAATTAGGCCAGCTTGTACTTGGTACCGCGAGCCTTACCCTGACGAGCGAGCTTGCCTTCCTGAGACAGGGCCGCCAAGGTATCACGCAGGCTAGCCCCTTCAAAGCCAACCAGTGCAGCGATATCACCGGTAGCTAGGAAGTCCTTACCGTCCAAGGCCGTCAAGACGCGTTCAGCCCTCTCGCCGGCAGAGAGACGGCTCTTGGGGACCGCAGTCTTACTGGCAGGCTTGCCTTCAAAGTCAGCCAGCTTGGCCTCAAGCTCACGGACAACCTTGCGAGCTTCTTCCAGCTGCTTGCGGACGCCATCAACTTCGGCAGCCTTACGGCGAGCGATTTCCTTTTGCAGCTCTTCGATCGACAGTTCTTCCAATGCCATGATTTCCTCTGTTCTATTTTGTGTACGCACCAAGACTCGTCATTTCCGCTTTGCGGAAGCTCACGCAATAATATACCGACACATTTATATTTTGCAATACATTCTTACTTTATTCATCCAACTAGAGCATTTATTCACTAGCACCAAAGATTGAACAGCACTTTTCCAGAACACTCATTTCTCTTTCCAAGAAATGGTGGAGTGCACAACATCATGGACATTAATTCCTAGATGTACAAACGGTTGGAATAAGCTGTCATCAAGCGGGTGTACAGTTCTGATCTCCATGTCAGTGCAACATCCCAAGATGAAACGGCTTCTTCCTTGGAAGTGCAGCGAGCCCAGGGAAGTGATCTTCCCTGGCCGTACATGAAAGGTGTCCGGAACCAACGACTTGCCATCCGTCTTTCCCAAATAAAGATATTGTGTTACATAATCCCCAGGCTGAAGTTGTTCCAAAACAACCTTTGTGGTAAATACATCATGCGGGATGACTTTGTGGGACACGACGAACATGAAAATTGAGAAGTCAATGGTATTTTCAAAAGACGGGTTCAGAGCGATACGGTACTTTTCGCCACTGGCTAGATTCTTCACATCGACGCGCAATCCATTACTCAAACTGGAATCTAACACCATAGCGATATAGCCGTACTTGGTGGGATTGACTTGCGCCACTTCGGAACGCTCATTAACAATGACTGGCGCAGAGGGAAGAAACGTGCCAGCAGAAGTAAATGCGACTAATGAAATGATTGTCGCACAGATTCTGTTCCATCTCATCATTGACTCCAAAATGGTAAAAAACCGACAAGCTTACATAGCAAATAAATGCTGCATAGCACGCTTGGGCGATGCGAATATGACCGCCGACTGGACAACACCGATGGACCAGGTCCCAAATCCAAGCTAGACACAACGCCATCTTGACTCGGACACGCACGCTGAAACCAAACCGCTTCAGTTCTCGTAGCCTCTGCGGAATGCGTCCCTAAATCGGGCATGCTCACCTTCCATGAGGTCGTTTCCAACTCTTGAATCCTCACGCAACATATTGCCTGAGACGCGCCGACGGACGGCACCAGGACTATTTGATCGGAGCAGATTTTAGGCGAAATCTGCATATTCCTAACCTGGATTTACATTATCCTCAAGTCAGACTAAAATCATTTTTGCTGCAGAAATGGAAAGTACGCAGCATCTTTATTCACATTCTTATCCTTTCATGAAACTCTTTGCATTTTCAATTGAAATATTTTTACAGCATTCACGAGTCCAAGGATCCCATGTTGCTTTATTGCCAGCGTATTCATAAAAATATCCACATGCCAAACGATAATCACGCTTCGTAAAAAGTATAGTACTCCAAAGTGCCAGTTGAAGCCTTGTTGATTTTGAAGCAAGAACACCACCATCGTAAGTGCCATCTTTGAAAGCTATATTCATACCATACCACGAACTAATTGGCATTTTTACATTAAAAAAAATAAGACGAAGCCCATCATCATTAAATCCATACCTAGAGAATGAGAATGCAAAGAAAATCACTCCCACAAAAACAAAAAATCCATCTTGCACATGAATTCCAGTACAAATGCTAACCAGCGCTGCCACCAGCAGCATTATGCGCACCCATATTCTGAATTGAAGACTTTTCATTAGTGTATTCCCATTACCTTCGGAAGTATCAAAACCGAAGCCTTATCAGCAAACATGTAGCCTATAGCAGCTCCATAATATACTCCCATAGGATATGGCGCCAGCGCAATGGCAAATCCCAAAGACGTAGCAAGATCCACGCCTCCTCTAACATCATTCATAATGCTGTATTCTACAGGATTTCGCCCACCATTTCTTATGTAATTTTGCCTTTCCTCTTCCAATGTATACGCAGAATAAAACATGCCCCCCACATTAACGGCAAATGAGCCGCCTCTCATCATTTGAACATCTTTTATTGTTGAAGACATCACGAATGGCCTAAGTTCCCTAGCAACATTGTCTATATTCTGAGACGCAAAATTTAATGCCATTGAGCCAATATCAGAAGCACCAACCCCTAGATTTGAATTATTAGAAACTTGGCCCGCATTAATAGCATTGCTTGAACTCGCATTTTGTGGCTGACCAGATAGATACGTTACCTCAGGGCTTTGTTTTTCAGCACTAGATGTATATTGATCACTTACCGCCGTCTGATCGCTAGTCCCACCGGTAAGTGGAATCCAACCATTCGTTGTCGCATTTGCCGGCATTCCTAATTGGCTCATTGCACTAAAATCAACATTCGGCCGACTACCTACATCCAGCATAATTGATTGATTTGATGATTGATTTGCTATGGAACTTTCTTGGCCAGACAGATCCACTGTCGAATATTGAATACTTTGAATGAAAGATGCCATATACGCATCCACTGAATTGCTTGGATAGGAAAAATTAGTTTCACTAGATGTACTACCAGAATAATATGAGCCAACAGTTTGAAAATTATAATAATAGGAATAGTCACCTTCACCATCTTCAGGGCAGGTACCATCATCATCGCCAAGACCGTCTTTATCAACAGAGCTTATCGGATTTTCAGCATACGCATATGGGCTATAATGCTGATGCATTGGGTCTGGTGAGATCCAAAGCCCTAAATCAGGATCATACCACCTTCTTCCAAAATAATACAAATTTGGGCCTTCGTAATAGTGTTTGCCAGTCCACTCTTCTGTATTTTCAGGACTCGCTGCATGCAAGACATCTTGAGTTCCATACGCTAAATAATCATAGCTTCCAGCAGGATTACCTGTTGAATCAATTACCATCACAACACTGCCCAAGTGGTCTTTAATATAAAACTGCTCATTTCCATTCATCAATTTACGCCCAATAACAGATTCCACCCCCAAGATATTCGCAACATTTCAGAGCACTCATTTCTCTTTCCAAGAAATGGTGGAGTGCACAATATCATGGGCATCAATTCCTAGATGTGCAAACGGTTGGAATAAGCTGTCATCAAGCGGGCGAACAGTTTTGATCTCCATGTCAGTGCAACATCCCAAGATGAAACGGCTTCTTCCTTGGAGGTGCAGCGAGCCCAGGGAAGTGATCTTCCCTGGCCGTACATGAAAAGTGTCTAGTGGCGACTCTGCGTCATCCCCCTTATCGCATATGATTAAATCCAACTTTCCCTAACAATAGGTATATAGACGCAAAAACATAAGCAATAACAAAAATAGAAATCACACATTTAACAAAGAACGAGTTCGATGAATACCTTTCGCACAACATTTCGCAGCGAGATGGAGTATACCTCAAATTAAAAACAATAAAAAACGCCATAAGAGGAATGAATATTATCAACAGATTTTGCATTGGAGCCAGCATATACAGCCATTGAGAACCATATACATGCGAAAGGGCAAAATAAGTACACCAGGATATATTTAGCATAGGCAATAAAGAAACCAAAGCGATAGCATTTTTCCGGGGGGTAGGGTTTATACGAATAAAATCCACGATAAATGAGTATATAAGCCAGAAGGCATAATCGTAGATGGCAAAAATATATTTCACTTATTCCTCAACATGTCAACACTTGGTTTATAGAGATCACGAAATGATGGAATATTTTCATATTCTATGCGTGCCGCATTTATTCCATCATGCGCCATAGACAGCTGTAAAGCCGTAACTCCAACGGATATTGCAAGTCCAGGCAATCCACCTATTCCTACAGCGAAGAAATCTGTTGCTGCGATGGTATAATCATCATACATATCTGCATCATTGTTTGCATGAATTCCCTGAGCCACGGCAATTGCACCGCCAGCAAGTCCAATATATTTTCCTGCCCCATTAATGAATTCAGTCGCACTAGCATTCATAGCCTTCGTTAAAGGGCCGCTATATTCGCTAGCCATCTCTGAATATTGTTTTACAAATGACAAGCCACCACTTTTGGTTTTGTAAAACAAATTTTGCACATTAAAAACAGAAGCCATAGAGAGAATCGTCCCCGCAGCAGACATCACACTCCCTGTCGCAGAGAGATACATATCATAGTTATTACCTGCTTGATCAGGCTCAGTTCCGTTGCCACTTAATCCTGATGAACTGGCAACGGGATAAGAAAACCCTTCACGGTAAGAAAAATCATTATTCAAGTAGCTATTGTGATAGTAATTATCCAGCGGGCTTGCCAAGACGTCAGAATTTTCATCATCAGTTGATATGGTTTCGACATTTCCAAGCAAGTAAACCCCATTAGTCTTGCTGCCACTATTAAAGTCTTGATTATCAATAGCCAAATACTTAGAAGTAGTAATATCCCCATAATTTCCGTACCCCGCTGCTGCTATTTCATCTTGATCGCCTCCACCATCACCACAATCATCATCACAATCTTCATCTTCATCTTCATCTTCTTCACCATCACCAAGACCATTTTTATCAACTGAGCTTATCGGATTTTCAGCATACGCATATGGGCTATAATGCTGATGCATTGGGTCTGGTGAGATCCAAAGTCCTAAATCAGGATCATACCACCTTCTTCCAAAAGAATACAAATTTGGGCCTTCGTAATAGTGTTTGCCAGTCCACTCTTCTGTATTTTCAGGACTCGCTGCATGCAAGACATCTTGAGTTCCATACGCTAAATAATCATAGCTTCCAGCAGGATTACCTGTTGAATCAATTACCATCACAACACTGCCCAAGTGGTCTTTAATATAAAACTGCTCATTTCCATTCATCAATTTACGCCCAATAACAGATTCCACCCCCAAGATATTCGCAACATTTCAGAGCACTCATTTCTCTTTCCAAGAAATGGTGGAGTGCACAATATCATGGGCATCAATTCCTAGATGTGCAAACGGTTGGAATAAGCTGTCATCAAGCGGGCGAACAGTTCCGATCTCCATGTCAGCGCAACATCCTAAAATGAAACGGCTTCTTCCTTGGATGTGCACCGAGCCAAGAGAAGTGATCTTCCCTAGCCGTACATGAAAGGTGCCCGACGGCGAACTCTGCGTCATCCCCCTGACACATACCGCATATGATCAAAACCAACTTCTCCAAAAGCTAAATATATAGAAGCAACAATATAAGCAAAAACAAAAGTAGAAACCACAAGCTTAGTATAAAACGGGATTAATGAATATCTTTCGCACAGCATTTCACAACGAGACGAAGTATACCTCAAGCTAAAAACAGCCCAAAACACCATTAGAGGGATGAATGCTATCAACATTTTATACCCTATAGACAGCATATACAGCCATTTAGGGCCATTTACATACGCAAGAATAAAGGAAATACACCAGACGACATTTAGCATAGCTAAAAAAGAAACTAGAGCGATAGCATTTTTCCGGGGGGTAGGATTTATGCGAATGAAATTCACGATAAATGAGTATATAAGCCAGAAGGCACAATCGTAAATGGCAAAAATATATTTCATTTATTCCTCAACATATCAACACTTGGTTTATTGAGATTAAGAAATGATGGAACATCTTCATATTCTATGCGTGCCACATTTATTCCATCATGCGCCATAGACAGCTGTAAAGCCGTAACTCCAACGGATATTGCAAGTCCAGGGACTCCACCGATGAATACAGCAGCTAAATTTACTGATGCAACGGTATAATCATCGTACCTCTCTGCATCTGTTTTTGCATTATACCCCTGTATGTAGGAAACACCAGCGCCAATAATTCCAATACTTTTCCCTGCCCCATTAATGAATTCACTCATACTAGCATTCATAGCCTTCGTTAAAGGGCCGCTATATTCGCTAGCCATCTCTGAATATTGTTTTACAAATGACAAGCCACCACTTTTGGTTTTGTAAAACAAATTTTGCACATTAAAAACA
>Ga0302215_10002716_pt1 | contig 12089 bp, 7 predicted proteins | sample II_Fen_N3_1_FD_194580 | JGI IMG/M metagenome (GOLD analysis project Ga0302215, IMG submission 194580) | Peat permafrost microbial communities from Stordalen Mire near Abisko, Sweden - II_Fen_N3_1 | ecosystem: Environmental > Terrestrial > Soil > Wetlands > Permafrost | place: Sweden: Abisko... | reverse complement strand
CGAGGCTATGGGCATTTGGCGGTTTGCGGGAGCATTCGCTGTCGTGGAACGACAAAGTGAATGCGGGAGCAAAACTGCCGGAATGCACGTCAGCCAGCCGATGAACATAGGCGTGTGTTAGGGGTTTGTAGCTTTGAGCTTTCCTGTCTGTATCGTTTCAGTTGTTTAAATGCTGAAAATCTGTTCGTTTCACTTTCATGTAGTCAGTCAAGAAAACAGTCAGAACAAGAAAAGATTCTTCAGTCACAAAATCAAGTTTTCTTATTATCTTTCTAACAAGGGATTTAACCACACAGCCCATGAATTAAAATTATGTCCTTCAGTTCCACTCGTTTTAAGCTCAAGTATCATAACATCTTTTACATCAACATTAAATATGCTTTGCTGATTTACTCTTAAAGCAGGTGATTCATATAATACCTTACCATCGCCAAGCAAAGTAAATCGTGCTGAACCCTGAATATTAGCATAATCTCTTAAACCTACAATGCCCGAAAGTTTAAGCCATTTTTTATTCAGATTAAACACGTACGATGACGGTGAATGAGCAAAAAGCCCTTTATTATAAAGTTTTCCCTGATTCTCAAGAAAAAATGTATATTCAGATTCACAACTATAATAATTACGTGCAACCTTTTCCCAACCTACACTTGCCTTTTCCCATTTGGCATCTGATAAAAATAATTTTGATCCAACAGCAATATTGGGGTCAATTGGCGTTGGTTGATTTAAAACATCCTTCAGAATTTCTAATTTTGCCTGAATATCGGGAGTCATTTCCATTTTCTGTAGTTTCTCTGAAAACGCCCTGATATCTACTCCAACATTGTTTATTTTTTTCTCAGCAGCAACTCCGTTGTTATCAATAGCAAATGCTTTATCATAATTTACAACATTACCATTCGGAAAAAGATAAATGAGCCGGAGTGCATAATCTTTATTTGCCAAACTACCTATTTCTATGCTAACCGAGTCATTTTGTGCAATAACTTTATAAAAACTCCGGTTATAGTATTCAGATAAAAACGTTGGACGAATCAGGACAACAACTCCATAAGGCAACACATTTGTTTTATTATCTATTTTCAGCACTAAACCTGAACTGTTACCGCTGAACCTGAGATTAGGCATATCAAATTCTGTTGCTGTAGACTTTGGTTTATTTAGTTGCGTAAATACCGGGTGACTCATCAATTGCAAAATAGATGCGGTTGAAAATACCGAACTTTCTTTTCCTCCCCAAAGATAATCTCTGAAATGACGACTTCCATATTCACCCATTAATGAAATAGCTGTAGAGTCTAATTCTGCTGGATGGCCAAAATCATGGGGAAGGCCGAACATGTGTCCCATTTCATGAGCAATGCCTCCAATATACCAACTGTTAAACTCTGCTACACTGCACTTTTTGTAATTTACAGCCATTTCTGAAAATGCCATTTTTTGTGTAGTGTCTGTTAGAAGTTTGGAATCTAATAATTCACAATCCGCCGCATGACACGCGCCGCTGATAGAATTGCCTGTTCCGTGATATGGTGAATGAAACACATAAGTTCCATCGGCTCTCTTATCACACAAGCCATTAATAATCAATACATGATCTTTTGAAAAATCTATTTGTTTGTTAGTTTTGTTATAAATTTCGTTTTGGATTTTTAGACCCGAATCTTTCGTGTAAACCTTAGACTGAAATGAACCTTTAATAATATGAAAAACATATTTGCCTTGGTTTTTCTCAAATGGTATTCCGTCATTTTTAATATCGAATTTATTAAGTTCCTCCTGATAGAATTTACTAACATCATCTAATGTTCTTGTTAGTCTTTCACGCCAACTGGGTAAAGGTTCCTGATCATTTGCGTGAAAATAGACCACTTTCACAATATTATTGACATGCTTTTGCCCTAAATTATACTTCTTTAAAAGCTTATCAGCCTTTATTATTTTTTCTTTATTGATGACTGGTTTTAAGCTTGTTGTAGGTCGCTGAAACCCAAATGAGAATGCAGATATTATAAGTAGTAATATTGGAAGTTTTAATTTCATACTCATTTTATTTGTTCTTGTTAATTCTGTTTATATGCCCCTTGTCGAACGCACAGTTCGTTCTAAATTGCAAAACTGTCTTTTTTTTTTGCTATAACCCCTAACGACCGAGGCTATGGGCATTTGGCGGTTTGCGGGAGCATTCGCTGTCGTGGAACGACAAAGTGAATGCGGGAGCAAAACCTGCTAAATGCACGTCAGCCAGCCAATGAACATAGGCGTGTGTTAGCAGTAGTTATTTTTTTAGTTCATAAATTCCCTTTTCGTTACTCCAAACCAAGTTATTTTGATTTTCGTCCCAAAACTTTTTCCACCAGTTAGCGTTCTTACTTTCGTCATTCTTTTTGTCTCCAAAGAGTATTCCTAGATATGATAATGTATATGTGTCAGGATTACAGTAATTCGCAGAAGAACTTTTGTCTTTTGGCATTTCAGTCAAATTATATACGTTTTTTAAACATTTTTCTGTGATTTGTCGTTTTGCCAAATTGTCTTGTAAAGAAACAATTAATGCGTGAACTGCATCTAAATTGCTTATTTCTGGTATTTTAGCATTCTTATTTTCACTTGGTATATATTCCACAATAGGTTTGTTTGATAAATAGTCTAACCAATTACTTTTTAGTTTTTCGAGTTCCTCTTTAGTTGTATGTAAAGTCACATACCCAAAATTCTTTTTAGTCAGATTCTGAAGAATTTGATTCGCTCTACCACCAACTTTGAATAAGTCGTTTTCAATTACTATACCTTTACCTTCAAATATTATGTCTCCACTAATTATTCTTTCCCAAATAATTAGTCGGCTAGTTCCTTCTAGTTTTGTTTCTTTGTCGTTTGTTGTCTGATTTGCTAGCTCTTTTAAATAATTAATGTCCTTTGAATAGTTATTTACAGACGCATTTAAGGTCAAGAAAACTGCACTCCAAGTTTTGTCATTCAAGTTTTTTGATAAAAGTTCAGAAGTTGAAAGTTTTTGAGCTTCGTCATACATTTCTTTTGTGTAATTTTCTATGTTTTGTTGACTCCAAGAAGTTAGCATTCTTTGAGAGAATAAGTTCAAATAACAAATTGTTACTAATGTCAATGCGATTGTTTTTCTCATATTTTTTGTTTTTTATAATTACTGCTAACGACCGAGGCTATGGGCATTTGGCGGTTTGCGGGAGCTTCACTTTCGGTTTACGAAAAGGTAAAAGCGGGAGCAGAGCTTGCTAAGTGCATATAAATAGCCAAGTGCGCATAGGCGTGTGTTAGCACCAGTCCCTTCTTTTTTCTTTTCTTTCTCTATATTCGTGTCATGTGTTGTTCGTTTGATAGAATAAGTGCGTTGCTTCGGTGTTTTGCATGTCAATTACAAAGTTCGGCATAGCAGTTTCATAAATGCGCATTGAATATCCAAAGTGTAGTATTGGATGTACAACTTTTGGCATTGAATATCCAAAGTTTAGTATTAAATATCCAACAATTAGTATTAAATATCCAACAATTAGTATTGGATATCCAACTTTTGGTATTGAATATCCAAAGTGTAGTATTCAATATCCAACAATTAGTATTGGATGTACAACTTTTGGTATTGAATATCCAAAGTGTAGTATTGAATATCCAAAGTTTAGTATTGAATATTCAACAATTAGCATTGGATGTACAACTTTTGGTATTGAATATCTAAAGTATTGTATGGTTATCATAATTGTGTTTAGTTGTTTTAAAAACCGCAGTTGTTTTGTTTACAACTGCGGTTAAGATAGTGTGATAGTGGATTTATTATTTCTACGACGATGTTTGTAGGATAAACTATGATTTTGGTTTCGTAAATTTTAGCTGAGAAATTTGTTTGTATTCGGGGCTTGTGGCTCCGAAGGCTGACTTAATATAGGTTTTGGTGTCGAAAGCTATATCTACTAATCCAGTGAGTGGTGTGTATAGTATTTTGTTACGTGCAATGCGAGCTTTACTTACTATTACTTCGGCATTTACGACATCTGTATTTTTTGCGTTCAAATCGTCGCGCAAAGCTGTTAGAGATTTTACTTGTAATTCTTCCTCGTTTGGAGCATAAAGTGAAACCGAAGTCAATAATTTTATCAATTTATCTAAATTATCTGCACGAGTAATATAGTCCATGTGAGTGGATGATATTTCAACAATAGTTTGACCAGCTGCTAAAGCTGCTGCCTTTTCCTCAGTTGTTTTCTTTGGAGTTGCTCTTCTTCCTTGTAATTCGCGAACAAGAGTTGCTACGTTATTGTCGACTTGTTCGGTGGTATCGGTTGCTTTGATAGCATTACCGACACGAGTAACGAGTTTACTTAGTGGTGCAAATGCAACTTTACGTGCAGCAACTGCATTGTTGTAAACTGGAAGATTGTCGTGTACTGCAGTGAGATAGGGTTTTACAGAGTTAGCGAGAGTTTTCAGTGCAGTTAATTGAATAGAAGCTCTAGAGGGATTATAGGTTTCTCCATAGCTTGTAATGTATGCAATTAATTCATCAAAATTAGTTGCATTCTTTAAATGACTGGTTTCGGAAGTTTTTGCCATAAACATAGATTTTTAGGGGTTGTTATTAAGATAAAAAATGTGCCGAAATATACTAATAATTTATGAAACAACAAGTGTTAGGACAAAAATATTTTTAAAATATAATTTTATAAGGTGCTGAATATGTTTAGACTCGCTTGTGGAATGAGTTATTTATCTGGTTAAAGCCCATAAATACTAGAGATAGTGAGTTGACGAGCTAAGGTGGGTATTTATTATAAACTCCACAGTTCATTGTTTTTTTTACGTCGGAGTTAGGATATACATCTACAGTGAGCAAAAAAACAATGTACTGTGACCGCTCTGCCTATTATCAAAAAGCTATAAAAGCCACCGCAAGATGTTTGAAAACAAACAGTAAACTTGCTGTGGCTTTTTTTGCTTTTTGGGCGATTAGTCTTCTTTAATCATAATGGAAAGCTGAAGCTTCCCTTCTAACTTGAACGAAGCGAAAGACGCTTCGCTCAACCTGCCGAGCCGACTACACTACGCCGAACTGAGGATTGATTTATGTAATAAATCCACTCCACATTGTTCTACCATTAGTAGTATTTTCCTTCTTCGACTTCAAAAGAGTTATTAACTGTAAATGAGATATCTTCATATGGAATCCATAATTCCCAATTCTTAGTTAAAGATGTTTCATATTCTGAATAGGAGTATGAAATGTCACAAAAAAGCTTTAAAGAATATTTTTCTTCAAAACTAATTATTAAATCATATTGGTTGCTTATTGCAATTGATTTTATTTTTTTACCTTCTAATAACTTTACAGTTTTAGCAACCAGACCATTTACAGCTTCTATATTATCGTTTGAAGATGCTAAAACTCTTTCATTGTGCTCTACCCTCCATGAACAATAAGTCAATATTGTAGAGTTATTGCTAAACTCAATTTTAATCATAGAACCAGCAGCACCGCCAGACCTACTCTTAGTTACGGTAGCCCCTGTCAACAATGATATGTATTTTTCAATTCTCATATCTAATATCATTTGGATATTGGTTCTGGTTTCGGTTCAGATGCTGGTACTGGGTTGACAAAAATCAACGAATTATGATTACCTTCATAGAAATCTGTTATGTCTTTTATTATCAGGTCATACTTATATGGAAATTTATTTTTAAAAATCACATGCAATCGTCTAATAGCAACCTCAAGTTTAGTTTCAGCAGGATTGACAAACTCAATATTTGAACCATTTTTAAAAAACAAATAATAATTTTGTTCTTCGCTATTAATACCAAATACACAAATGCTTTTTTCCCTAATTTGATTTTTTTTTGTATGTAAATCATATATGAAAATACTGTTTTTGTTTTTATTATATTTGCCAAGCTCAGGCCAAATATCATTTCTACTTACTAAATAATTGAATACTTTTTTTTGTGTCAAATTATTTCTTTTTATTGAATGTGCAGGCATGCATATTATCAATATCATTATTAATAATGGAGTTTTCATGTTTTTATTACTATTATTTGCCGAGGTCCATTGGAAACGGTTGTGGATTTATTGGTGGAATTGGATTTGGAAATGGAGATTTAATTGGAGTTGGATTCGGTCGGAACTCATCAATCGTAAAAATTTCAATTTCTCTAGGTGATTCTTCAGTGTTGATTAAGTCATTTGTTTTAGGGTCTTTTCTTTTTCTACTGTCATTTTCTTCTTTATCCAATATATTTTGTTTGTCTGTAAGGTGAAATGCTTCGTGTGCCGCTGCAACTCCAATACGTTCATCATTGTCTTTAAGCCCACGGTATCTCATTGCTAGAGGCGTTCCTCCTTGCTTAATCATATCATTAATTGAGCCTTCAAAAATTGTAAAAGTTCCGGATAAAACTTCACCAGTCTTTATATTATAACTAAAATTTGCCTCACCTAATCGGTATTCTGTAACGTCTTCTTTTTTTGAGGAACGGGTTGCTTTGCTCATTAAAAGTTCAATAGGGTAATTCTTCTTCATCATCTCTCTTAGATAAAATCTACCATTTCTAGTTTTCAGAAGTGCATTGCCAATCCGAATTGCATCGTTAGAGGCATTGCTCCAGCCTGTTTTTTTCGAATAAGTAGCTTTACCTCCGTCAGTTCCTTTAATATATTTACCATCTACATCAATATACTTTATAGGATTTCCTGCGCAATACGTATAAGGACTAATACTATAGTACATTTCACACATTGGGTCTACACTCATAAATCCATCACCTAAAGCAGGGTACATAGATCTAGCTCCATAATCATAAGTATCATACCCATGCATTTCAATAAATTCTTTTCCGTTATATTTCCGATTTTGAGTGCCAGGGTTATCGCCTATATTTGATGCCAAAGGCAATCCGCTTGGATAATACTGAGTCTGCTGAATAGTTCCGGCAGGTTGCAATCCACTATTTTTATTATAAGCTGCACACCATACTTCACGAGTATTGCCTAAATGATCGTGACGGAAATAGTTGTATTGTATACCATTTAGGTAGTTATTGAGATCGGGTACAACGGAACCGGTTACATAACCTTCGGAATTAAATACTTTACTAAAAGTATATTTGTTTTGGTAATAACCACCATACTGATTTATGAACTCCTTTGTTTTTGTATATTCAAAGTTATTGACATAGGCAGTACCACTATAACTAACTTGTGTAGGATCGTAAGTCACCGGACGTATTTTCCCAACCTCTATTGGGTCAATAACTTCGCTTTGGCAAGTGTAATAGTCTGTTTCTAATTTTTGTCCGGCAGCATTGTATCGATTAATAGTTTGGTTCCCATTTTGAAATTGAATTGTATCCGGCAAATTTAAAGAATTATATCGAATAGTAACAATGTTGCGGTCTAAATCTTTAGTCATATTACCGTTGGCATCATAGGCAAATTCATTAGAAGTAGCTTTAGAAATGTCCTGATATTCTTTCGTGTCAGATAATCCCTGTGTGCCTTTGGCATCGGTTACCCAGTCAAGTTGGTTGCTTAGCCCTCCATTGGCATAATGCAAGGTCAAGTCATCCACCAGTATATTATTGCTTTTACGCTGGAGGGTTAGTATATTTCCCATCTTGTCGTAGGTGAAACTCTCATCGAAACTATTGTTGGGCAGCGATGAAGTGCCTTGCTTAAATGCAGCAGAAAGTAGGCGGTTTAAATTATCGTAGCTGTAAGAATATCCATTTGTTGTCCCATTATACGTCCATGTGCTGTATGATAAATTACCATTAAAGCAAGGTGTTGTACTTATAGGATTTGTATTATAGTATAGATTTTCTTCAAAAGTGCCACTGTTTATCTTTGTAGTCCAGTTACGGATGTTGTAATCGAATTGTTCTAAGTCGGTTCCATTATGACGCTTCTTTGTTCGTAAACGTCCCAGTTCATCGTACGCTCCGCTTTGAGACTGATCAGTGAGTAAAACTTCCGTACCACCGTTTAGCTGATAAAAAGTTTTTGTAGACCTCCCGGCATGATCGTAAACATAACGATACACTTCGCTAACACCAGTGGTGTTAGAACTAATGCTATGTCCTTTCAATGTTTTTGTAGGTTTCCCCGAAAAATCATACTTAGTATATACCAGATCGTATCCATCTAAATGATTGGTAGCACGACTTTGAATAAGTTGCCCTTTGATATCGTAATACATGGCAGTAACGGTGTATATTCCTGAGTTATCCAATGTATAAGTACGTGTACCTGTTAGTAAACCTTTAGCACTGGTATATTGCTTTCCGTATTCTTGCTCTTTGCTGTTATCATAGGGTAATTTAGCTTTTATGTCATCAGTGGAGAGGTTAGATATGAAACTGTAATTGTCGTAATAGTTCACTGTTAGTGGATCTATTTCGCTCACAAAATAGTTACAAGTATATCCGGTATCATGAAAAGGATTTGAAGTGCCTAAGCTTTCAGTAATTACATTGTTATGAATAATGTCCTTTTCCGATTGTGCTATTTCACGATTAATAATTCCGGTGTAAAGTATGCGTCCTAAATCATCGTATTTTGTTATTGTCCATTTACTTTTTAACCGCTGATTTCCGTCTTGTGATAGTACCAATCGGTTGGCTTGGTCGTATACCATATAAATAGGATCACAGCCGGGAAGACGTTTATAAGAGCAATTTCCACGTTCATCATAGTGGTAAAGAAAGCAATACTGTTTCAGTGCCGTTTCGGTGTCAGCGTATGCACGTTGGGCAGTTATTTGGTCGGAAGCCAAAGGAGGTAGCACATAAGAGAGTTGCCCCAAATCGTTGTAGACATAATAAGTTTGTACATCTGTGTCACTTTGTTTCATGACCACCCGCCCTAGCTTATCTTTGTATTCGGTAACTGTTTTACCGTCTTCATCCGTTGATAGCGTTGCATACAGCCTATAGGCAGCATAGTTTGTACCCCGTTGTAAATTACCGCTTGCGTTTACATAATAATAAGCAATATCGGTACTGTTGGCGGAGTAACTTTGTTGGGTTCTTTTATTGTTTGTTTTCCACGCATCACCCGGTCCAAATTCTTCTTGTATGCGGTTTAGTGGCGAAGGTTCATATTTAGTTTCAGAAAAAGGGCGGTTATCTGAATTATGTGAACTAATAGCAGTGCTCTTAAAGGTAGTTACGTCAACAAAAGCTCCACTATTACTTGCAATGGGTGTGGGTAGCCAGTGGATGTTGCCCCGTCCCATATTATCATATTCGGTAAGAGTTACCATATCCGCCTTTTCGGATGTGATACCTCGCTGCACCGTTTGTTGAGGACGACCTAATCCGTCGAAGTATTGAACAGATATGATACCTCTGGCATCATTGTGTAGTGTTACTTGCCCACTGGAAATGTCTACCTGACTGGTTTCGTCAAGAGGTGTAACGCTTATAATATAGTTTTGTCCGGTAGGTAGTGCCAAATCTGTTACTCCGGGGATAGCCGGTGCTTTGTAAACGGTGCTTAGTTGAAAAGGAGTAACTACCGCTGCCGTCCATTCAAGGTTGTTCGGGATCGCAATGGAATTAGCATCGAAGGTTGCTGTTTTTCGTTGAAGACAAACACAGGAGTTGCCAGCCAGCCCATCTGCATTATCGGCACTCAGGCGATTAGGCTTGGTCTTGCTAGATGTGCCATCGTAATAGATACTGTCTTTTGTAATTCCGTAACTATCCCGCAGATATACGGGTTCACCGGAATTACTCAAGATGATTTTACGCTGGTATTGGATCTGGTGATTGTCAGTTGCTGTTAATCCGGTATAAAGTTGGTCGAGCGTGAAGCCACTATTGTTGTATTGATAAGCTACAATGAGGTAAGACTTGGGTGCCATAACTGTGTTGGTAGGGAAGGAGTAAATCTCGGTAGTTCCCCCTCCACGTAATACCCATCCGGTTAGGTTTACAGCATCAACTCCGGCATTGTATAACTCTACATATTCGCCATTACTATAGGCTACCCCTGTTGCTATTTGTTCGTTGAGCGGACTATCGTACATTATTTTGTTGATAATGATATAGTCGTTGGCTTGTAATGCCACTGGAATAAATAACAAACTAATAAGTATAGAAAAAACAATCGTTTTTCTTACTTTGTATATTGATTGGATTTTATTTCTCATAACTGTTTACTGATAATTGGTTTTGATAATCGCTCATTTTCCTTTGTAGTGATAATCATATTTTTGTACTACTTTCTTTGCACCGTCAATCATGATATAGGTTTCTTTTAACCTATTATTAGTGTCATAATTATAATAGGTTGTTATACCACGGGGATCAGTTTCAGTTAATATACCAGCTAAAGGTTGATAGGTATAGGTGGTGATCTGAGCATTTGAGAGGTTTGTATTGTCACTTCTCAATTTGGTGATAACAGATGCGTCAAAGGAAGCATTGCTTGACAGACTTTCGGGCAAAGTTCCTCCAAGAGCATTCTTTACATTTTCATAGGTGGCGTTCTCTATTTTAGCGATAGGGTATTGTCCATTATATCCCCATAAATACACTATTTTATCAGCCCCGTTTTTAATGACAGAGACAGGATTGCCATAAGCATCGTATACTTCGTACTTTGTAAAGTTGGGATTTGAACGGTTTGAGCCAATAAATGTTTTTACAGAATCTACTAATGGATATGGAGTGCTTTTTTTGTATGAATACGCTTGACTACTTAGATATTGGGCGTTTTTATACTGTATTTTTTCAGTTGGGTAATTTAGGTAGTTCCGAAGTAATAGATTTCTTGAGTTTGTATTTACAGGCTTGAAATTCTGCAGATAATTATAAACGGTTTTTATCGTGTCTGAATGACTATCAATTTCTTTTTGACAACTGAGTAAATCATTTGTATCGTAATTGTAGAGTGTTTTCTTCGTGACACCGTTCGTAGTATTAGTTTTAGAAATTATAGGAGAACTTTGAAGATATAATTTAGTAGCCATACCTCCGCCCGTAATAGTTCTAAATGAAACTATATAATCGGATGTCGGTTGATTCATATTTTCAAACTCCGTTGTTGTTATTCGGTTTGTTGTATTTGTATTTTTGTAAAGATATTCCTCCGTACTTACATTGTTACCCTTAGAATTGAAAAACTGTTTTGATGACAAGAGCCCCCTTTGCTGCGAGTTGCTGGTAGACCTGTTTACACTTGTAGCTGCAAGTAATTGTGGATCGAAATCGGTTGAAGACCAACTTATTTTTGAATTATCAACATCTGGATTAGTATGATAGTCTGAAAACGTATATTTTGTATATGAGCTATCTATGTTTTGTTCATATACTTTTGTGTATCCAATAATTGGTTCACTGATATTGTAATTCTCAATCCAATCCGATATAAAGACTTTTGCACCTGTATTTAGAGTATAATAAGGAGGATATTGGTATATGATTCCACTGCTTGTACTTGGACTAGATAAGTCTTGAGTGTAGATATATCTTTTTTGTGTTTCTATTTTATTCGTACTGGAATAATGGTCAATTTCATATATAGAAAATCCTCCCAACTCTATAGTGTCGGTTACTAGTTGTTTTGCAATTAATCCATTTGTTAGTTTTTGATCTATTCTGGAAGTAGATTGATTATGGTTATATGCAAATTTTGAATAACCACCGGTAGGATAAGTAACCATATTCAATAAGCTATAAGGACCCATAGATGGACCTTGTTTAGCAATATTCATAGGTGCAATAGTTAAAGTGTCACGATGCGGAAAAGTTGGGTAGCTAATTTTCCAATAACCCCAAGTGTCGGTTTCGCCAGATACATCGGGCTGAGGATATCCAGTATCCGGGTGATTATAAGTAAAATTATAAACACCTCCATCAGGTTGAGTAAACGAAGAGAGAAAGCGACGTTTATAATTGTTGGTATAACCAAGTTTATAGGTAAATAATGGTGAGTTGGTTTTTGTGATGTTAATGCTGTCGAGCTGATAACTGGCATGGTTGAAGTCTGCATACCCCCGAAAAAATTGGTCTACAGTGTAGATGTTTTTTAATGTCTCTTCTACAGATTT
>Ga0302215_10002715_pt1 | contig 12089 bp, 9 predicted proteins | sample II_Fen_N3_1_FD_194580 | JGI IMG/M metagenome (GOLD analysis project Ga0302215, IMG submission 194580) | Peat permafrost microbial communities from Stordalen Mire near Abisko, Sweden - II_Fen_N3_1 | ecosystem: Environmental > Terrestrial > Soil > Wetlands > Permafrost | place: Sweden: Abisko... | reverse complement strand
AACTCAGAATATCATACTCCTTGCGGGTTAATGTGATCATATTTCCGCCTGAAGTGACCATCCGTTTATCTAAATCAACTTCTAAATTGTTGATTTGTATGATATTGGCCCTGATTCCGTGCTTACGTCGCATGACGGCCATAATTCGCGATTTTAATTCTAACAAAGAAAAAGGTTTAGGCAGGTAATCATCGGCTCCAACGTTGAGCCCCTTGATGCGATCCTCCAGAGCACTTCTGGCAGAAAGGATAATTACTGCTGTATCTGAATTATTGGCAATCGTTTCTTTTAACAAGTCTAATCCATCATAATCCGGCAACCCCAAATCAAGCAGGAGAAGATCATAATCATTTGAGAAAAGTTTATCCGAGGCGACCTTTCCGGTATGTGCCTCGTCACATGAAAATCCTTCCTTTTCAAGATAGTTTCTCACTTCTTTGGACAGCGAGGTCTCATCCTCAACTATTAGAACATGCATAATTCAAAATATTTATGGAGATTTGAAGATTCAAATCAAATCGAAAAAAAGTCCTGCAATTTAGTGTAATATTTTATTGTATTTTTCTGTTTATAATTCCAGGTATTACATTTGGAAACTGAAAACGAAATTCCTTCCTCTGATTTTTGCACCATTCCCGGATTGAATTCGTCAAGGTATTAATTAATAATTACATATATCAATAGATATGAGACTCGAACTAAAACTAGCAATGATTGGTGCTCTTTCCAAAATTGTGATATTCTTTATCCTATTCATCATGCTTCAACAGTTTATCGACAAACAGGCGCTGATGCATACCGATCGCAACCTGATTAAGATGAAAGAAAAAACGATGGCAATTGTGGGTAAGATTGGGATTAAATCGTTTCTGGATATAGAAAAGGACAGTGTTTATGCTAGTTATAATATGCTTAAGGATGAATATATCACCATTGATCTTGACACTCAAAAAAGTACAGGAAAGACTATTTTTTCGGATGAAGCGAGAATAATTGAAGACGAAGAGTTTGATTATCGGATTCTTAACTATACTTTCACAATAAATAATCAGAACTATATACTTGAAATTGGGAAGAACTTGCAACTCATGAGTTCTTTAAACAGAACCCTGGAGAATATTTCCATTACAATAATACTGTTGGTGCTTTCGATCACTATTATATTTGATATTGGCATTAACAAATACCTGTTGCATCCGCTTAACCGGAAGATCATTCCGAAATTAAAAACAATCACGAATCCAGAGACCTTCAATTATTCCAAGTTAGATAGTACCACCTCTGACTTTGTTTATCTGAATAATGCCTTGAATGAGCTGATGCACAAGGTTACGGCAATCCTTAAGAACCAGCAAAAATTTACAGCTGACGTATCGCATGAGCTGTTTACTCCTATTTCAATCATGCAAAGCAAGTTGGAGAATTTACTAACATCTGGAAATTTACCCGAACCATTTGTAGCCAATATTATGGATCAGCAAAATCAACTGAACCGATTGCAACAGATTATCAAGGCTCTGCTTTTAATTGCCCGGATTGAGAATGATCAGTATGCTAAAAATGATGATGTTATAGTCCGGGATGTTGTTGATGAGATAATCCTTAATATCGAAGATCGGGCAGAGATGAAGAACATTAACATTGAAAACTTAGTGCCTTCAGGCGATTCTCTGGCAAGTGTCAATAAGTCGTTATTGTACATCCTGATATTTAATCTTATAAGCAATGCAATTAAGTACAATAACGAGGGAGGAAAAATTCGAATCGATAGTTTTATTGCCGAGCGCAATTTTTGCATTAAAGTGACCGATAATGGAATAGGGATTGATCCTGAACAAATAACTTTCATATTCGATCGTTTTAAAAGAATTGAACCTTCATTTGGTGAAGGTCACGGATTAGGCCTCTCAATTGTCAGTTCCATTGTCCGATTTCATGGCGGATCGATCGAAGTTGAATCAAAAAAGGGTGAAGGATCTACATTTATTTTAAAGCTTCCGTTAAAAAATGTTAATTCGCCATCCCTTGGTTAAATCTTCATGATTCCTTCATAGTTGAGACAATACATTTGACCCCGTAAACAATATTATAAAATTTTCTATTATGAAAAAGTTAGTACTCGCTTTAAGTTTTTTATTTGTATTAGGTTTAGTTTCTGTTAACGCACAGGACAAGAAAAAAGAAGTTAAAAAAGCTCCTGCAAAAACTGAAGCTGCTGCTCCAGCCGCTACTGCTAAACCAGCTGACAAGGCTGCTGTTAAACCAGCCGTTACAGCTAAAAAAGCAAAAAAAACAACTGAAGTTAAGAAATAATTTTCTTCAGCAAAAAGTTAACCGCAGAAATCTTTCTGCGGTTTTTTTATGTCCTTAAATTATGTCCCTGATATCTTTGTCAGGAAAGATCTTTTTGTCTGCTTATCTCCCGGAACTTTTGAGGGGTAATTCCTTCATACGATTTGAATGCCCGGGTAAATGAGTTTAGTGATCCAAAACCTGGATCAGTAGCAATACTATCAAGGGCAAACTCGTTATCCTTATCTTTATCAATAAGCTCCTTGGCAACTCTAATCCTGTAATTATTGACGAAATTATTAAAGTCAGTTTTGAATTCCTCATTAATTAACTTCGAAACATTGTCACTCGTCGTGTTAAGCGATTCACTCAAATTGGTAATTAATAGATTTGGGTTTTTGAATATTTCATCCTGTGTAAATAGATTCAAAATCCTTTCGCGAACTGATTCAGAATTAGTGGTTTTATAATCAGTTGATTGGAACTGATTCAAGTTGGTTGCTACAAGGACTCGGTTGGTTATATTTCCCAGGTAGCCTATAATATATAGTAGTACGCTGAAAATAATGGAAGGGACCAAAAGCAAATATTCATCATGCAGAAACGTGTTGCGTCCGATAATTGCAAAGGTGATACTCATTATGGAGGTCACCAAAAAAGAAAAGGTGACCATTCTAACCCAAACCAACGATTTTCCTTCTGAATTGGAATAAAAATTTGCAATTCTTCGGTCATGCTGTTGCGTCAGGATGGCACCTTTAAGGAGATAGAAAAAAACCTGACCAACAAACAACACGCGACAAATTATGAATATACCACTTTTAATCCAACCGGGTGATAATAAGGCCATTTCTGATCTATCTCGCTGTATTACAAATGCATCAACATAATCTAGCCTTTGCTGATCGTTGAAGAAAACCCCCACAATAAAAGATGCCGCTGCGAGTAAAACGGCAGGAATAAAATAGACCAAATTCTTCTTTTTGAAGGAGGTCTCAATCGTTAATAATTTAATGTAGCAAAAGTAAAGCGGGTAAACGGTGAGCGATGTGAGCAGGTATAGACTTTCGGTATTAAAATATACAAGATAGTTGTTCGTGAAGAAAAATGCGTGGGTTAGGTAAAGGAAGAAAGCAACAAACATAAAAATTCCCAATAAGAATTTTGGCTTGCCTTTAGGGGAGTTGGCAATTAAAACGATTCCCCAGAAGATAGTAACATACAGCGGTGATAGAACGGCAACATCTTTTATCATATCATGCCATTATCAATTACATTTTGTCTTGCCGATATGAATATAATAATCTATTGGTACTCCTCAAAAGATATTGAGAAAAAGAATAAATATTGCTGAATATTCTGGATGCAAATTGATTAGATACTTCTTTGCAAAAGTTTAACCCACAAGATGTTCTGATTTCCAGATTTTGTGGCGAAATCTTTGGTTAAAGCTTTACAGAGTTAGGGTGAACGTGGGAGTAGGAATAAAGTTGAAAAAGTAATGCTTCCCCAATACTGTCTTTTTAAGATTATTCAGCATTTGGGAAGCATCACCTAAAGTATTGATTCGGGAAGGAATCTACTTAATTCTAATTTGATTCATCTTTTACCTCACCTCCGAGCCATCTTTGATTTTAGAGGCAGGAGTAACGAAAACAAGCGATCCGTCGCTGTTCTCAGCCATTAAAATCATTCCTTGCGATTCGATCCCTTTCAGGGTTTTGGGTGCAAGGTTCATTAACAGGGAAACTTGTTGTCCGATAATCTTTTCCGGTTCGAAATATTCAGCGATTCCTGAAACAACCGTTCGTTGATCGATACCTGTATCGATGGTGAGCTTCAACAACTTTTTAGTTTTAGCAACTTTCTCAGCGGCTATAATTGTACCAATACGGATATCCATTTTGGCAAAATCCTCATATTCGATATTGTCCTTTGCTGGGTTTACTTTAACCTCCTCCATTTCATTGGCTTTCTTTGTCGCCAGCAACTTATCGACTTGAGCCTGAATAGCCTCATCTTCAATTTTTTCGAAAAGAAGTTCCGGCGTATTTATTTTGTGGCCTGGTCCGATAAGATCGGTCCGTCCGAGTTCTTGCCAGCTGGATTTTTCAAGGTTCAAAAACCCCCTGAGTTTCTCCATCGAGAAAGGGAGGAATGGCTCAAAAACAATGGTCAGATTGGCTGTAATCTGCAGCGCAACATTCATAATTGTTTTCACGCGCTCAGGATCACTCTTCACAACCTTCCATGGCTCCATATCTGCAAGGTACTTATTACCAAGACGAGCCATATCCATCGCGTTTTTCAGTGCTTCGCGAAAGTGAAAAGTATCTAAAGACTTCTCTACCTCAGCTTTGAGATTGCTGATTTCGTGCAGGGCATTCCTATCGTATTCCGTTAATTCACCAGATTTTGGGATTACGCCGTTATAGTATTTGTCAGTAAGTACCAATGCGCGGTTTACAAAATTGCCAAGAATCGCCACCAACTCGCTGTTGTTGCGGGTCTGAAAATCTTTCCAGGTAAAGTCGTTGTCTTTTGTTTCGGGAGCATTAGCAGTAAGGGTATATTTCAGCACATCTTCTTTACCAGGAAAATCTTCGAGATATTCGTGCAGCCAAACCGCCCAGTTCCGCGATGTTGAAATTTTATCTCCTTCAAGATTAAGGAATTCATTGGCAGGAACATTTTCCGGTAAAATATAGGACCCTTCAGCTTTAAGCATGGCAGGGAAGATAATACAGTGGAAAACGATATTGTCTTTCCCAATAAAATGAATCAGTTTTGTTTCAGGGTCTTTCCACCATTTCTTCCAGTCGGGGGTCCATTCTTTGGTTGCCGAAATATAACCGATTGGTGCATCGAACCAGACATAAAGCACTTTACCTTTTGCTTCTTCGATGGGAACGGGGACACCCCAGTCGAGATCCCGCGTCACCGCGCGAGGATTTAATCCACCGTCGATCCACGACTTGCATTGTCCGTAAACATTGGGTTTCCATTCTTTGTGACCTTCTAAAATCCATTCACGTAACCAGGGTTCATATTGATCAAGTGGAAGAAACCAGTGTTTGGTCACCTTCATCACTGGTTTGTTCCCGCTAAGGACCGATTTCGGATCGATCAGGTCGGTGGCATTGAGGGTGCTTCCGCAACTTTCGCACTGGTCACCGTATGCTTTCTCGTAATTACATCTCGGACAAGTTCCTGTGATATAGCGATCGGCCAGGAATTGTTTAGCCTCTTCGTCATAAAATTGTTCGGAAGTTTGCTCGATAAAATCCCCTTTGTCGTACAGTGTTTTAAAAAATTCGGAGGCCGTTTCGTGATGAATTTTTGAACTTGTACGCGAATAAATATCAAAAGATATCCCAAATTTTTCAAATGAGTCTTTGATCATCCCGTGGTATTTGTCCACTACATCCTGTGGTGTAATCCCCTCTTTTTTCGCTTTGAGCGTGATCGGAACGCCGTGTTCGTCTGAGCCCCCGATAAACGCGACTTCTTCTCCTTTTAATCGAAGGTAGCGCGCATAAATGTCAGCAGGAACATACACTCCTGCAAGATGGCCAATATGAACAGGGCCGTTGGCGTATGGCAGAGCTGAGGTGATCAGCGTTCTTTTAAAATTCTTCATCAAATGCAATTTTCTTATGTTTTTCCATCGGAAATAGAGGTGCAAAGATAATACTATCAGACGCAAGACGCAACTCAAAGCTTAATGGATCATGGATAAAGGTTAAAGTCCAAAATAACAAAATCTTGCAGCAAAATGAGATTGGAAAAACCTAAAAAATACTCATAAATCCAGATTGATAGTCAAAGTCAGATATTAAACAGAAATCATGAACCAGCGCAGGGATCTGGAATTGAGGAAGAACTAAACTATTTGGTTTGTAATAATCTTACAGATATATTTGCCTTATCTAAAAGCACAGTCAAAACGGTTTTTCATCGGGCACAGAGTATTGGCGCAATTATCAGGCATGTAAAGGCAGAACTTGATGACGCATTATCCATGAAATCTGAGGTGACGATGTTATGCCTAATAAGTTCAGCGTCTCGGAAATAACCTGGAATCATTTAATCTGATTGATATTAGTAACTATTCTATAAAAGCACTTAATGGAAAATAATGGAATGTCCCGCAGGGATTTTGTACGGCGTTCGGCTACCGGAATAATAGGAACGGCATTATTGCCCACCGTCTTAACTTCCTGTTCAAATTGGAAAGGTGCAAATGAAAGGATTAATTTTGGACATATCGGAGTCGGAGCCAGGGGTGGTTTAGAGCTGATATCCTATTTCTTACCACTAGAGGAAGTCATGAATATTGCTGTTTGTGATGTCTTTAAAGATCGGAGAGAATATTTTTCGGATAAGATCAATAAATATTATTCAGAAGAGAACCCGAAGTCATTAGTCTGCGTTGCCTATCAGGATATGGATGAACTGCTTCAGCGGAAGGATATCGATGCTGTCCACATCACGACACCTGATCACTGGCACATTTTAGCGGCAATAAAAGCAGCGAGAGCCGGAAAGCACATCATGTTGGCCAAGCCACTTGGTTTGAGCTATCCTCAAAATCTTCTTCTAACTAAAGCGTTAAAGGATAATAATGTAAAATTTCATTATGGAACTCAGCAACGTTCATTTGAACACATGCTGCTTGGCTATCAAATGATTCACGACGGGTTGATTGGTGAAATTGAACGCGTGGATGTGTGGGCTCCAGGCAAAAATGATTTACCTTCCACTGTTTGCAACGAAGTTCCGGTACCCGCAGATTTTGATTATGATCGTTGGATTGGACCTGCCCCGATGAGACCTTATTGTCCGGACCGGGTCGCAAATCAAAGCTCCGTTTATAACAATGATTACAGTATCGGACTTCTGGGAAGTGAGGGTTCGTCTCCGTTAGATATATTGGTTTGGATATTAAAGGATAAAGTCAATGGAAATTACGTTTGTGACGGTACCGGACGATACTGGCCTACGGAATTGTATAATAATATTTTATCCTGGGATGTAAATTACAAATACCTGAATGGTCTTGAAGTTCATTTTGCAAGCAGTGATATCGCGATTGAGGGAATGTTGCATCATCGTTCGAAAAAGGAGGGGAACGGCACCACGTTCTATGGTAAAAAAGGTTGGATTTCGCTGAGTGGATCATCGGCCCAATCCAATATTCCTGAAATTAACACGAAACTAAATAATTTTCCAAAAGATAACAGAGGTTGGATCAAGAGTGAAAACAACACGATGGGGAAGCGGTTCTTATCTGTAATCAGAGGAGAAGAGGCTGAACTTTGTCCGCTCGATGAAGCTATTATTTCGGATACGATCAGTCATATGGGCGATATCGCGATCCGGATGGGACGCAAAGTGACCTGGGATTCAAAGGCTGGTGAGATTGTCGGTGATGCAGATGCTAATAAATTATATAGCAGAGATATGAGAGCCAACTATGTAATTTAATAGGGAGTATTTTCTTTGCTTTATGAATCTTGAATATACAAATTGGATATTTCCAAAATTCACTGCTAAAGCTTTCAAACGATTTTATCCCCTTGTAAAAACAGGTCTTTGTGGCTTCGAAAGGTCATTGTTGAAGCAATACCCATCACTGTCAAATGCATGCAATTGTTCTTCGGAAGTCAAACCGTTTTGAAGGATAAATCGGGTCATCATGCCACGCGCTTTCTTGGCAAAAAAGGAGACCATCTGGTAACTTCCGTTTTTCCCTTCTTTAAATTCGGGTGTAACGATTTTTGCTTTTAACTTTTTAGGATCTATTGCCTTGAAATACTCAACAGAAGCAAGATTGATCAGCAGATTGGATCCGCTAATATCGAGTTCTTTCCTCATTTTAGCGGTTATTTTTTTCTGCCAGAATTCGTAAAGATTGCGGGTTTTTCCTAATGACAGCGGTATTCCCATCTCAAGGCGATAGGGTCTGATCAGATCGAGTGGACGGAGCACGCCATATAATCCGGATAGGATCTTAAGCTGTTTTTGAGCCGCTTCAATATCGGTGGATAAGAGAGAATCTGCATCAAGGCCTAAATAGACATCACCTCTAAAAGCGTAAAGTGACTGTCGTGCAGTTTCGGGTGTGAATTCTGGTCGCCATAAAAAGTACCGTTCCTGGTTTAACTGGGCAAGCTTGGGACTAATACCCATCAAATCCATTAACTGATCCACACTTAGTTTTCGGAGTGGTTTCATCAAAATAGAAGCCTCTTTAACAAATTCCGGCTGTGTATACGACTGATTAGTAATAGGTTTTTCGAAGTCGAGCGTTTTTGAAGGCGATATGACAATCAGCATTGTTGCGTTTTTTAATTATAACACATGATAAACAGTAAAGGTTTTCTACAAAAAACAGAAAGCCCCCGAAACCGGAGGCTTTACTGATTTTAATAAATATTTCAAATCCTAATTGTGCCTTTATTTGATCTTTTGAATCCAGATATTACGGAACTGAATTTTACATCCCTCGGCTTGTAGTCCGATTCCACCTTTTGATTCACTGCAATTGGTGGCGTAGTTCTGAAGAACGCCATTCACCTTTACTTCGACCGTATTCCCTTTGCAAACAATATCAAAGCTATTCCATTCTCCGGGTTTGTTTTCACTCGAAGGTTTCATTTTTGCGGCGATTGGTTTAACTTTTTCAGTTGAAACATAGACTGTATCTCTGACGGTTGCTTTTAGTCCTACATCCTGTATAATAAAATCTCCAGCGAAGAGGTGTTTTAACTGGCACTGGTAATGCCTTGGCCAAATTTTATCCGGACCCACGGTATGAATGAAAACCCCACTATTGATTGGTTTTTCGGGATAACACCATTCAACATGCAGACGATAGTTCGCATATTCCTTTTTAGTGCGGAGATATCCCATTGGTATTCCCGGTGTTTCGATCACGCCATCCTTGACATAGAAGAACTTTGCAGGATTGATCGTGGAGTCAGAAACAAAAGTTGACCAACCATCAAGGTTCTTTCCGTTAAACAACATCTCCTTTTTTTGGGAAAAACCCGCAAGGGAAGAAGTGACTAATAAAACTAATAGTAATGTCTTTATCATGTAATGTTTAGATTTAATAACCCCATTTCTTCATTACTGCAAGGTCCTCTTTCACTGATTCAAGAGCTGTTGCATTTTGATACGACTCCTGTTCAATGATAAAGACTGTTGTACCACCAATCTTCCGTCCAAGATCGATGGCCTCTTTTGTAGGAATGATCCCTTTTCCCAGGATTGCACTTTCAAATTTTTCAGGAGTATTAACTGCTATTTCGTCTTTTACGTGGAGCATTTCGAACCTTCCTGGATATTGACTGAGAATGTCAAGTGCTTTAGCTCCGGCAATGTACATATTACCAATATCCAATTGCATAATAACGAGTTTGGGATCCATGTTCTTCATCATGATATCGAACACTTTGATGTTATTGAGTTTCTCGCTAAATTCGAAGTAGTGGTTATGATAGCCAAATTTCATACCCGATTTTTGGCAAAGTTCACCGCATTTGTTGAAAACATCCATGTAACGCAACATGTCGTCATAGGTAGTGCGCATACTTTCTTCCATCGACGGACTGATCACATACTTTTGACCCATGTAACCGGCATCTTCAATGGTATATTTCCATGAATCTGAAAACACTTTCTTATCTGCATCCCAATGATTTTTACCCATTACGGTATGACCGCTTGGCATTTTCAATCCAAGGTCATCCAGAATTTTTTTGAATTCAGCTGCAGTATAGCCATAGAACTTCCGGTTGATGTAGTTGGCATGTTCAACATTCTTATACCCCATCTTAGCCAGTTGGGTCAGCGTCCCGATCGGGTCTTTTTTCATATCATCCCGAACAGAATAGAGTTGAAGTCCCAAGATTTCGTTGGGTTTTGACGATGCAAAAGCGGTTTTCGACAAAAGCGTTGTTCCGGCAATCAAAACAGCGCTGTTTTTAAGAAATGTTCGACGCGATGTTGTCATAATTCTAAGGTATTGATATTTTGTTAGTAATTAACTTGATCTGTTGATATCCGTAGGTTTGCGTTATTGAAACATTAGTTCGTAATTCGCTCTGATTGTCCTAATAAATTGAGCAAATTGATGCAATTATTAATACCAACAAATATATGTTTTACTTCGGTAAAAACAAATGACTGAATTTTTGTGGGCTGTAAAAAATGTCCTTTAAATGTGGAATGGGTTTTTCCCTGTTTTTATGCAACTACGATCCGACTCTTTCGGTTAATCAGGTAAACGCCAGAGAGGATAAAAGCCATACAGATCAGATGTAATACTGTCACTTTTTCATTGTCGAGCAAACCCCAAATAATAGCAAAGATCGGGATCACATAAGTAACGGATGCGGCACTTACAGCGGAGGAATGACGAATCAGGCTGTTCATCAGTAACATGGCAAGTGCAGTTCCTAAAATTCCAAGAGTGGCTAGTGCCAACAGGTGTAAAGGCCATCCGGGTTGTGCCACAACAGGTACCAGATCAGTAGTCAGAAAATAAATCAACGCAACCGGACCAATGAAAAGAAAGGATAATGAGGTAACCTGTACCCCGGTGAGATGCGGCAGGTGAGATTTGATCTGATTCATACTGAATGCATAAAAGATTGTGGCGAGCACAATGAAAAAGGCGTAGCTGTTGACGCTGCCAAAGTGAAATCCATCGCCTGAAAGGATAAGTCCCATTGCTCCTGCCAATCCGAGCGATAATCCGATCACTTGTAACCACCTGAGGGCTGTCTTATGAAAGAGTAATCCAACAATCAGTGTAAATACAGGAGTGAGCGAGTTGAGCATTCCTGCCATCGAACTATCAATGCGCGTTTCTGCTTTCATAAACAGGAAGGCCGGGAAGAAACTGCCGATGAAACCTACGATGAGCAGGCTTTTCAGGTCCTTTCGTTTAAGGTTTTTCAACTGTTTCAATGAGATAGGTAAAAGTACCAGCGAGGCAAATACTATTCGTAAAGCCCCCGCTTGTTCAGGCGAGAAACTCTTCAGCCCCATCTTCATCAGAATAAATGAACTGCCCCATATAAAGGCCAATATCATCAGAATGGCAAACTGAAACCAACGCTTTTCCCAGATCATAAAGTTTGTTTTTGAAGCTCGAAAGGTAATACAAAACTTTCATTCGTTTATACCGCTCTTAAGTTATTGTATATCTATTAATTAAAAAGTATCTCCATGAATAGCTTTGACGCTACTCATGGAACTCGCAAAGCGATAAACATTACCTTTTGTGGCGGCCTGCCATGCTCGTTTCACACGTTTAAATTTTTGTAAGATGTTAATATTCAATTCGTATTGGCAGCATCATTATTTTGAATGTACCAGCAGTGTGGAACTCGCATGAAAAAGACAAACATCCTTTTTTGTGATTGTCAGACTATACTTGTTTCATCCGGAAGAGAGGGTCAAAAGGATTGGTATTTTAATACCCGAACCGTACACGGTGTTCGGCCAATCGTTGCAATGACGGATAAAACTTCTCTTGATTAGGAAGCAGGATGATTTTGTTCTCAATTTTCTTGAACCCGGCAGGAAGATTGGGCCCTTTTAACTTTGGATGAATCAATATCCGGTAATTGTCTGATATTGCTATAAGTCCGTTGTCAAATGCCCGATGAAATGTAGGTGTGAATGCAATTCCATTCCGGATCGTATCGTCAAAAGCTTGGGCAAACGGGACGATGTGGCAAGCATCTACCAAAGGCGTAAGTCCTGATGATTCTATTTTAAGT
>Ga0302215_10002713_pt1 | contig 12090 bp, 8 predicted proteins | sample II_Fen_N3_1_FD_194580 | JGI IMG/M metagenome (GOLD analysis project Ga0302215, IMG submission 194580) | Peat permafrost microbial communities from Stordalen Mire near Abisko, Sweden - II_Fen_N3_1 | ecosystem: Environmental > Terrestrial > Soil > Wetlands > Permafrost | place: Sweden: Abisko... | reverse complement strand
AAGTGGCTGTCGTTATGCTCCGAGCGTACCAGGTGGTGCAACAGGGGGAAATATGCCAGTTCAATATCGTCATGATGGGGAGCGGTATGGAGTATGCGGCTTTGAATAGGAGGATTCAGGCCTTTCTTTATCTTTTCAATAATGCGTTTATGAGTAGCCTGGGCCAGTGAAGATAATGATTCCTGACTCACTTGTTGTGCAAGCAGCAGGTACCGGTTGGTGGTGACAAAGTTTTCAGAAACCATTTCCAGCAGGGTGACGCCTTCTTCCAGGGCACCATCAATGATCAGCCTATCCAGTGTTTTGATATCCGAGGAATGTGCCTCAAGAATCCGTATCTTCTGACGCTCCTGCAATTTAATGGCAGCACCGTTTGTGAGGAAGAAACGGGCGTTCGGCAGTTTCTGTAGGGCACTGCCCGGGTATTCAAGCGATGGTTCCGATTCAATAGCCGAAGCCAGTACCTGTGATTTCGATTCTCCGGCTGCAATGATGATAGCTACCACATCAGGATTATGGGTAATGGTGTTTAAACCAATGGTGATCACGGCTTTTTTTCGAACCGACTCAATACCTCCTAAATCGACTGCTGCTGCTGCCTGGGTTTCATAATTGATATTGGTCAAACGGGTATGTGAATGATGGCTCGATCCCTGGACATCAAAAGCGATGTGTCCATCGGGGCCTATACCTCCTAAAAAGAAACCAATGCCGCCTAAATTACGGATCTTTTCTTCGTAGTTCTCACAAAACTGGTCGAAATACTTGATGGTCTTCTTTTGAAGTTTTTCTTTATCGTTTGAAGTATGTTTGACACGAAGGTTTAAATCGATGATCCCTTCCGGAAAAATCTCCACGATGTTTTTGTTACCGTCCAGATAAGGTTGATCAGCTTCGGGAATATTGAAGGTATCGATTAACAGGGCTTTCTTTTCATCAAATCCAAAACCATCGATATAAAAACGTTTTACAAAATAATTGAAGGAACGTTCGTGCAACGGGTCGAGTGGAAAAAATTCGTCGATCATTACAAAACGGAGTGACTTGAAATCAGGTTTCAGTGTCTTATCCAGTCCGATCTTATGAAGCAGTCCGGTTTTCATTTCTTCATCCCAGTTCTCAAGATAGTACTGCATCCATTTAATAAAAAACTCAGGGGTTTTTCCGGTCGGTAATGCTACTACTCCTCCGGGATTAAGTGCCACCCACTCCAGAAAACGCAGGGCGATGAACTGTCCCAGGTGAATGTAGTTATCTACAGTTATAACTTTGACTTTCTCTTCAGTCTTTGAAATTTCAGGATTGTGGTACTGTTTTTCAAAATAGGCTTCCACCTGGCTCTTTGTGATGTACTTTTTCGTTTCCATATTATTAAATCATTTATGATAATTCATGAATATAAATCCTCCTTTTTTATGACATTGCGTGCATGCCATAAAAATAACCCGGGTAAATTGCTAAGTGTTCGCAATTGTTCCATAAAGCTAAAACCGTTATATCTGTAGTGTTTTTAACATCGCATAAGAGTCTGGTTCTGAATGGATTTATAAGCCCAAACTGGCAGGAGGATGTTATTTGAAAGATTCAGGTTGCCCGAAAGTATTCAGGCAAGATGCGATTTTAACTTATGAATCTAAAACCACGTGTAAAAGTACTAAAAAAAAAGAAGCTATGAAAAAGAATTTGCAATTTTAACCTGACATCGTCGTAGACATGTCAGCGTTATCATAGAACATTTAAAAATCATTGTTTTATAAAACGGACATAAATCGACTCTTTTGGCCCCGATACCTTAATCAGATAGATACCTGGTGCTAATCCCGATACATTGATTGTATTTTCTTCGCTTTCCGTTAAAATAGATTGACTCATGGCAGTTTTTCCTTCCGGAGTGATAAAACTGATGGAAGTAAAGTTTAATTCATGATCCTGCAACTTCAACGTGACAAATGAATGACCGGGATTGGGGGAGATAGAAATGCGGCTTGACTGGATTTCAGGCAGGGCATTTGGAGCAGTACTCCAGATAAACGTTGCAGCAGATAGAGCGGGAACAGAATATAAAAAAGACTGAGCATTCCATACCATCTTTACAATCTGACTGCTGTTAAGGTTGTTATAGGTAACTACTGCTATGGTGCCATCGGGGTTTTTAAAAGCTGAGGCATAGAAATTACTGTTCGAACTGGATCCATAAATCCGAACAGCACCCGAAGGAACAAACTTTGATATTTGGCCAATGATATAATACGCAACATTCCGGCTATAAGATGTACTGCTGTTGATCGTTATGGCTCCCTGACACGTTGAACAACCGCCTGAAGTATGGGGTCCGAAAGCTGGATCAGTGGCCAGGTTCCATTCAATGGAAGTCTTTGACCAGTTATTGGAAGCACCAATAATTACATTCTGCAGATGCCAACCTAAGTCGCCTGAGAAACTACCGGTCGAACCTGTATATTGTTCTGTAAAATAGATATTCTTGTTTGTTGCATTTTTCACGGTGGATAATGCGGATATGTTACCGGCATATAAATGGAACGCTGCTCCATCGACATAACTGCTGTTATTGCACACATAAATGGGATAGGCTGTATCATCGCAGTTATGGTCATACGCAATTATCCTGACATTCGAATGACCTCCGTTTGCAAGGGCAGGGCCAAGGTTATTATTGATAAAATTTGTCTCCTCTGAGGAAGTCATCGACATACTGGGGTTGTTATTCGGATTTTCAGGTTCATTCTGAGGAGTGATGGCCCAGATTGAAATTCCCAAGGCCTTCATAGCATCAATATATTTTACAAAGTAGGCAGCATAAGCGGCATAATAAAATGTATTCAGACTCCCTCCTACCCAGGCATTGTTCGTTTTCATCCAACGTGGAGGTGACCACGGAGTAGCTACTATCTTTAAAGTTGGGTTGATGGCGAGCACTTTTTGAAGGATGGGGATAAGATAAGTCAGATCAGGTCCGGTCAGGCTGAAGTTTGCCAGAGCTTCATCAGCCGGCGTATCATCATAGCTGTAGTTAGTGGAGCTTAAATCGCTGGCACCAATGCTGATACGAAGAACTGAAATACCCAACCCGGTAGAAGGATTGAATAATTCATTGAGAAGAACCGCTTGTTGGGAAGCATTCAATGAACTAATCACCTCGGCGCTTCCTTCTGTCATACAATACCCGAAACCATCCATGGTTTGGTAGGTTGTGGCCTGGTCAACCGTTACAATGACACTTGTTGCTGCTGATTTAGGGACAAAATTTACAGTGGGTTGTTGCTCCAGCAACCTGCTTTTATCGCCACTGGTGAACCAGGGTGTTACAATTTGAGGTGTAACAGTTCCTATGGTAATAAACAATAAAATTATTGGTACCGTTATCCGGTTTATTTTCAATGAGTTCATGAAAGTTTTAAAATTATATTGTTTATCTCGTCCGACAGGAAAGAAGTGAAAATATTAAATTCATATTTGCAAAAATACAAAAGAATAAGGTTAAATCAATGCATTGGGAAGTAGTTTATAAACACATTTAAACTTCAAAAAAGGAATAACGGAAGGATCCAAAAGGCTGAACCGGAATTTCTTCATTTTTTACTACCTTTGTATCTGCATATCTGAAAAAAATACATGATAGATAATTCGTTATTCAACAATAAAAAAGTAGTATTCCACACACTGGGTTGCAAGCTTAATTTTGCAGAAACATCTGCTATTGGGAAACAACTTGGCAACGAAGGATTCGTAAAGGTTCGCCCCGGGGAACAAGCTGACGTGTGCATCATCAATACCTGCTCGGTAACCGATACAGCCGACCATAAATGCCGTCAGGCTATCAAAAGGCTGAACCGGCTGCATCCCAATGCAATCATGGTGGTGACGGGCTGTTACGCCCAGTTGAAGCCGGAGGAAATTGCCTCCATTGAAGGAGTGGACCTGGTGTTGGGTGCTAACGAGAAGTTCAGCATACTGGAATATCTGATTCAAAATGATGCAGCTAAAAACGGCGAAATCCATCGGGCCGACATCCTGAAAGAAAAGGAATTTAAACCTTCCTGTTCACGCGATGACCGTACCCGCTTCTTCCTGAAAGTACAGGATGGATGCGATTATTACTGCACCTATTGTACCATTCCGCTAGCCCGGGGTCACAGCAGGAATGCCTCCATTGACCAAACGGTAGACATGGCCCGACAAGCCATCACTGAAGGAGCCAAAGAAATTGTATTGACAGGCATCAATACCGGTGACTTTGGTAAAACCACAGGAGAGAATTTCTTTGACCTGGTTAAGGCATTGGATGCATTACCCGGCGATGTACGGTTCAGGATATCTTCCATAGAACCAAACTTACTGACGGATGAATTGATTGAATTTGTATCGAATAGCAATCATTTCATGCCACACTTCCATATACCGCTGCAATCGGGCTCCAATGAAGTATTGAAAGTAATGAAACGCCGGTATACCATAGAAACTTTTGCAGAAAAAATAGTCACTATTAAACAGGTCATGCCCGATGCCTTTATCGGGGTAGATGTAATTGTGGGTGTACGGGGGGAAACAGACCTTTACTTTGAGCAAGCCATGGCCTTTATATCATCACTGGACATTTCACAACTGCATGTTTTTAGCTATTCTGAGCGTGCTGGAACAAAAATGCTCGAAGTTGAACAGATAGTACCCATCATCGAGAGAAAACGTCGTAGTGAAGAGCTGCATGCGTTATCGGAGGATAAATGTCAGGCGTTTTATAAATTGCAAATAGGCAAAACAGCTCAGGTGCTTTGGGAAAGTCGCAAAAACGGAGAAAAAATGGTAGGGTTCACCAATAATTACATCAGGGCAGAACGAACCTATGACAGCTTATTGGTCAATACAATTCAGCTTGTGACACTTGGTGATTGGAATGAAGAAAAAACTGCGTTAATGTGTTGATGTAATGATGTGATAATGTGATAATGTGATAATGTGATAATGTGATGATATGATGATGTGATGATGTGATGATGTGATGATATAACTATGGAAAATGAAGGCTTAATACCTTTGCATAATGCTTATGCTGATTGTCTGTAATCAATGCTCAATACTTGATGCTCTATGAACAATACTCGATGCTCAATACTCAATACTCAATGCTTTAAATTTGTAAATACTAAAATTGTAAATAAATTTCATGTTAGCAAAACGTATCATACCTTGCCTGGACATTAAAAATGGGAAGACAGTCAAAGGAATTAATTTTTTGAATATCACCGATGTGGGTGATCCGGTTGAATTAGGGGCCCTGTATGCCAAAATGGGAGCAGATGAATTGGTCTTCCTGGATATTACAGCCACGAACGAAAAGCGCAAGACCTTATCGGAACTGGTTACACGTATAGCAAAGCATATTAATATCCCTTTTACAGTGGGTGGTGGTATTTCGAGTGTAGAGGATGTATCAGTATTGTTGGCTTGCGGTGCCGACAAAATATCAGTCAATACTTCGGCAGTACTCAATCCGAAACTGATCAGTGATCTTGCAAATGAATTTGGAAGTCAGTGTGTCGTATTGGCTATTGATACGAAATACATCAATGGTGAATGGTATGTATTCCTGAATGGTGGTCGTGTACCCACTGAGATTAAGACAGTGGAATGGGCGAAAAAAGCGGTTGCTCTCGGGGTTGGTGAAATACTGCTGACTTCGATGAATAATGATGGAACAAAGGATGGTTTCGCACTTGATATAACACGAGCGGTTTCAGAAGCAGTGAATGTCCCGGTCATTGCCAGTGGCGGGGCTGGTACTATGGAACATTTTGTGGATGTTTTTGAACAAGGGAAAGCTGATGCAGCTTTAGCGGCCAGCATATTCCACTATAAAGAAATAGGAATTCAGGAACTAAAGGCTTACCTGAAAGAGCATGGAGTGGAAGTAAGAATATAACAATTTCTATTTATTACCCAATACAAGTAAGAAACAAAGCCAATTGGATGTAATTATTCTGGCATTGAAGCAAACGTTTCAGGTTAGGGTTCTGAATTCGATTAGAAGATGAAAAGGCTGTATAGCATTATTGCCAGATAGCTAATGATTAAAACAATAACCGGAATATCAGCTTTATATTTTCCAACAAATCGATTCACCGGAGTTGGTTGAATTATTACAGGGCGATATTTCTTGATTATCCAATAACAGCCTAATGCGGCAAAAGATCCTATAAAAAACCCACCCAGAATATCCAATGGATAATGAACACCTAAATAAATGCGTGAATAAGCAGTTATCAAGGCCCATACAAAAATAGCATACGTGTATATATTTCGCTTGAGAAGTAATGAAGAAAGTAATGCAAAACCAAAAGCATTGGCAGCATGCGAAGAAGCAAAACCATATTTTCCACCTCCATACCCTCTTACCAAATGAACCAATCCTTTTAAGTCCTCGGAATGGGATGGACGAAGTCGTTTGACCAAATCTTTAAATATGCCCGATGAAATCTGATCGGAAATAACTATGCATAGTATCAAAGCAAGAATTACCCAAATTGCTTCACGTTTCCAATGTTTGATAATAACATACAATACAGATATATAGAGTGGTATCCAGGAAAGTTTTTCACTGACAGCATACATCAAACCATCAAAAAAAGGTGCATGAAGTCCATTAATTAGCAGAAACAAATAAGTGTCCCAAATTTTTAATGTGTCTATCAGATTCATGAAATTAATTTATGGAATGTTTATCAATTAAAGTCTGAAGTCAAATGACACTAACTTGATTCTATATTTTCTCAATATTTACTTGTTCCACCCAACCGATACTGCCATTCGACAATTTGATTTCAGTCCAGCTCCCCAAAGTGCTTTTTATTGTCACCTTGGCACCCTCGTGCAATTGAAACAAATCAGTTCCACTCTTATCAGGTGAACTCTTCACACTAATAGCACCGGTCATAACAATCGCTTCACTATGATTGTACATTTGACCTTTACGAATACCTGCAAAAATCAGTGTAAAAAAACTCACTGAAAGTAATACCATCGCTAGATAGAAAGATATTTTCCGGATAAAACGTTTTGAACCAAAGATAAAAAGAAAAGCAGACGCTAAACAAAAAATAAAAACACTAAAACTTATCAGCATCCATTGATTTGAGGTAAGCAATTTTATTAAATTTTGAATCCAACGCCCTACAAAGAATGTCTGTGAAGGTACAATGTTATCAACGACTTTTAGCTGAGCCAATTCAAGATTAAATCTTGCATCATCAAATGAAGGCAGTAGTCTTAGTGCACGCTCGTAATTTAAAATAGAATGTCCAATTTCGTTTGATTTGTAATATGCATTTCCAAGATTAAAATACAACTCCGGTGCAACTTTATTGGTTGATAATATTTTTTCATACTGTTTTGCTGCATTGGAGTAATCGCCTTTCGCATATAAATCATTGGCTAATTTCAATGCATTTGTCTGTGCAAAAGCAACCGGGCCTAGACACATGATGAAAGATAAAAACAGAAGGATACGTTTCATATGATGAATTGAATGCATTATTACTTTTTGTAAAATTCTTCTAAGTCACTGATTGCATGAATTGCATCAGTATATAAATTACCCATTTCCTGTTGACCTGAATTCGGCGCATATCTGGCAAATTCACAGGTATTTAATATTTCGATAAATTGATTTATGACTAAAGGATCAACATGATGATTTGCCAATTCTGACTTGACGTTTTCCTTCGTAAGTGAAGATACGGGTATTGACAATTTGTCGCTCAAATAAGTCCATGTAGCTTTCATTACCTCTTCATAAAATCGATCCTTCTTCTCTTCTTTCAGGAATCTTTGAGCTAATTTGAGACGTTTCAGCGCTAACTTGTTCGCTTTTTTGTTTTTCACAAGTATGATGTCAGAATTCTCTTTAATTTTTTTCCTGAAGAATATGAACAATATTATGGAGACAAATAAAGGTATCAGATAAAGAACCCACGAAAAGAGAGTTCCAAATATTGGATCTTCTTCCCTGGATAAAATAATATTATCAATTTGTATATATCGTATATCCTTACCTAATTGTTTAACATCTTCCTTATCTACATAATTCCCGGCAACAGTTGGATTTTCTCCACCTTCACCTTTCAAAACTTCTAATTTATAAGGTGGAGTTCGCAAAGTCTTATATCTTCTATCCTGAGTATCAAAATACGTAAATTCAGAGGAAGGAATTTCAAAATTACCTGAATGACGAGGAATAAACAAATACTCTATTGATTTGGTTCCTGAAGCTCCGTTAGCATTTGTCTTAAAATTATTATTCACTTTCGGGTCATATAATTCGAATCCATTAGGGAATTTAATAATTGGATTTTTTATTAATTTCATATTTCCGCTTCCAGCTATTATAATTTTTAAAGTAACGGCATCATTTGCCTTTACATTTAAACTGGTAATAGTTGAATTCATTGTAAAATGTCCTACAGTACCGGTAAAAGATGCCGGTTTACCCGCGGGTAATGCATTCACAACAATTTTTACAGCAGGAGCTGAAATCATCTTTGAAACATTCGTATAGGAATCAAAAAAATCATCGAATATACTACGAACTGCAGTTTTGTTTTGCATTCTGATAATAGCTTCGAAATTCCATTTATCAATCTGTATAACACCTGGATGTTGAGGATAGAGCAACACTTTGTATAATTCTACGGTACTGTAATTCCGACCGTTATAACTTTCTAGTGACAATTGTTTAGTTGGAGGCAGTTCAACATCTTGCTTCATAAATCCATTAAAATCAATTATCTTTTTAGGATTACAACCTACTACATCAACCAATGTATATAGTTTATAGGTCACCAGAATAGCTTCCTGCTCAAAAACATTTGTTTTTGAGACTATTGTTCTCATAAAAATATTATCATTTGAAATAGTAGCCTGACTTGATTTACCGGTTCTGCCGCCTTGTGATCGGGAAGGTAGTGTTGCATCTGCCGGAAGAACTTTTATGGAAACACCATTTGATGTAACTTTCCTATTTTCAACCAGAATACTTGCTGATGAAATTGTAAAAGTGCCGGTTTTTTGAGCTTGTAGCGTATAAGTATAAGATACTGAAGTTGATGATGTACTTCTACCATTAACAATTTGATAACTTGAACTGTGTGATTCGAATGGACCGGCTAAAACATCAAAATTATTGAATTCCGGTGCACGTAGATCTTTAGCCGAAGCATTAATCGTATATACTAACTGAAAAGGTTTATCTAAAACAACTGTTGAAGGTGCAGAAGCCGAAAAACGCACAGGTTCATCAGCACTTATTATCAGCGAGTTAATAAGTAATAGCGATAGTGATAAAAATATTATTTTTCGTTTCATATATTTTATTTTCGATCAAAACAAAACTTCCATTAAGAACTTTCTACCAGTCTTTATCAGCCTTTTTGGTGCCACGTACGGGTTGTTTTTTTGCTTTTTCCTGAGCATTTTTTTCATCTTGCAATAATGCATCCAAAATCTGCTGAGCATTTTCTTTTGACATCTGTTTTTGCTGTTGAGGTTGTTGCTGTTGAGGTTGCTCTTTAGGTTTTTGCTCCTGTGGTTGATTCTGATTTTGTTTATTATCTTTATTCTTATCCTGTTTCTTATCTTTATTTTTATCTTTATCCTTATTTTGCTTTTTTAGCAATGTTTGGGCATAAGCAAGATTATAACGGGTTTCATTATCTTTCGGATTGTTTTTGAGAGCCATTTCGTAGGCTTTTATACTTTCCTCGATTTTATTGTCCACCAATAATGAATTTCCTGTATTATGAAAAGCAGCAGCGATTCTCTCTTTCTCACTTGGTTGAAGGGCAATGGCATTTTTGTATTGTTCTAAAGCTTCTTTATATTTTTTTTGCCTGAATAAGGAATTCCCAAGATTAAAATTTGCTTCAAAAGATTTTGGATTCTTTAAAAGACCTTTTCGGTAAGCTATTTCTGCTTCTGTAAATTTGGATGATTTATATAATTTATTCCCCTTACGTACATCATCACTTTCTTTTTGAGCAAAGATAGAAAATGTCAATAAACTCATCATCAATATAGATACTATTTTTCTCATTGGTTGAAATGTAATTTGTAAATTGTCAGTTCTTTGTGACTTTTTCTTTCAAATCAAAAATTTTAAATTTACTCAATCGTTTATTCTTTCGCTCAAATATAAAGAAATCAATGATTAAAATCATCAAAGCCAATAATGCAAATGATTGAAATTGTTCATTATATTCTGAAAAGACACTGGTTTTAATATCTGATTTTGATAAAGTATTAAGCTCTTTTGTTATTATCCGAAAAGCACTGTTGCTATTATCAGCGTGTACATAAATCCCTTTTCCAGCAATCGCAATTTCCTTGCACATTGGTTCATTCAATTTCGAAACCACCACGTTTCCATCTTTATCTTTCCAGAAACTCATTGTTCCAGGTACGGGTATTGGTGCCCCATCAGTTTTCCCCATGCCAATCACGTCAACTATGATATTATTATCGGCGGCTAGTTTTGCGGCTCCAATCGCATCGTCTTCATGGTTTTCTCCATCGGTTATTACTATGATAGCTCTCCCTGTTCTACTTTTTGGTCCAAATGATTTAATGGCTAAATCAATTGCACTACCAATAGCTGTACCTTGCCGGGGTACCATTTGAGGTGAAATGGTTGACAAGAACATCTTTGCTGATACATAGTCAACTGTAATAGGTAATTGAGTATAGGCATCTCCTGCAAAAACAACTAACCCTATTTTATCATTCGTCATTCCATCCACCAATCTTGACAAGACTTGTTTTGCTTTTTCTATCCTGCTGGGTTGAACATCTTGAGCCAACATTGAATTTGATACATCCAATGCAATCATGACTTCAATTCCTTGTCTTTTTTCCTTTTCAACTTTTGTACCAAATTGGGGTTGCGCTACAACAATGATTAGTAAAAGAGCAGCTATTAATTGCAAATAAAATTTAGCTTGCGGTCTTATAAATGAAACATTTGGCATTAATTCGGCCATCAATTCAGGATTTCCGAATTTACTTATATTCCTGCGCCTTTGTATTTTTGTGTAAATGAATGTACCTATCAATACCGGTACTAAAAGGAGTAAATATAAATATTCTGGGTGAGCAAATCTAAACATATCGTTTATTATTTTGTAAGTCTAAGTTGTAAATAACGGAATTTTGCTTTTTATAAACTTTAATTTTTCATTTCACCAAACAAGATTTATGGAATTCTCCTAAATATGGTATTTCTAGTTAGCATTTCTAATGTTAAAAGTATAAAAGCTAATATGCTGAAAACATAAAATTGTTCATCCTTTTTACTGTATTCACGTACACTTATCTTTGTTTTCTCCAATTGATCTATCGATTGATAGATATGTCTGAGTTTGGAATTATCGGTTGCATTATAATATTTACCTCCGGTCAGATTAGCAATATCTTGTAGCGATTTTGCATCAAAATCCGATTGCACTTGTTGATATTGAACCCCCATTGGCGTTGGAACGGGTATGCTTACAATCCCGGTTGTGCCAACACCAATTGTATAAATTCTAATACCAAAGGTTTTAGCTATTTCGGCTGCAGTAATTGGGGCAATATCCCCACAATTGTTCGAGCCATCAGTCAGCAATATTATTACTTTCGATTTTGCCTTACTATCTTTTATTCTGTTTACAGCATTGGCTAATCCAAGTCCAATAGCTGTTCCATCATCTATTAAACCGTATTTTACTCCATTAAACAAATTAATTAACACTGCATGATCAGTTGTCAACGGGCATTGTGTGAAACTTTCCCTGGCAAAAACCACTAGCCCAATATTATCAGTAGGACGTGAAAGTATAAACTCTGTTGCTACAGTCTTGGCAGCCTCCAATCGGTTTGGTTTAAGATCTTCAGCCAACATGGTTCCCGAAAGATCTAAAGCCATCATTATATCAATCCCTTCACTATTGTGGGTTCTCCAACTATTTGAAGCCTGTGGACGTGCCAAAGCTATTATGATTGAACTTATTGCAAGAGTTCTTAGGATAAATGTGATGTGTCTGAATT
>Ga0302215_10002711_pt1 | contig 12097 bp, 7 predicted proteins | sample II_Fen_N3_1_FD_194580 | JGI IMG/M metagenome (GOLD analysis project Ga0302215, IMG submission 194580) | Peat permafrost microbial communities from Stordalen Mire near Abisko, Sweden - II_Fen_N3_1 | ecosystem: Environmental > Terrestrial > Soil > Wetlands > Permafrost | place: Sweden: Abisko... | reverse complement strand
GAGCCAACGAATCACATTAACTTCCGTCACTTGCCAGTAATGGCTGAAGCCTTTAATAACTATAAAGGTCCGATGATTATCGTTAGCCATATGGACGAATTCGTACAATCACTCAGAATCGATGATTATTTGGAACTAGGGAAGTTATAAAAAATATTATTTTAGCTCCATTGACAAAATAGCACGTTTAGTGCTATTTTTGTTTTATAAATTCGTAATATTAACAACTTAATAATTCTAAATCATGAAAAATCCAATCAAAAAGTATTTTTTACTCCTTAGTGAGGGACCATTTATTATTTCAGTAATGATTTTTGTTATTGCACTTATTGCATCAGCTGTTTATCTTGGCATAAACGAAGCTGCTGCCAATATTTTTATTCATAAATATGCCTGGATATTCCTTGGAGGTATTTTTGTTAATATGTGCTTAGCGTATTTTATAAGAGAAAAATACATCACAACCGTCGGAGATTATGATTATAACACTTTTTTTTCTGTTTTAGTGACTAAAGAAGGTAAACGAATAATTCTAGTTGAATCGGTTTGGGAAAAAGGCAAACAATATGCAATTACAGCAAATAGAAATTATTTATCAATGACTGCCAGTAACATGGACGGAGAAACTCAAACTGGTTGCTCTATAAATGGAAAATACAAAAATTCATTAGTTTCCGCTCCCGTGATACTTAAATTAAAATATTACGGAGTAATCGATAGAATGGAGCTTTTTTCTCTACTAATTAAAAATATTCCAGACTCCGAGGAGTTGAGTTTAAACATTTATTTAGAAATGGTGTTTAAAAAAGTAAACGAGCCTAATCAAGCAAAGTTTGATGAAATTATTAGTCGATATGCCCAGCTAACAATTTCTGATGCTGATTTTTTGAGCGAACTATTGGATGTGGTAGAATTTCCCGAAAGAATCTTTCCTTGTGTTACCGATACTAAAATTTGTTTAGGTAATCCTGAAACATCAGCCTGCAAAGGAATGATGTGTGAAAAATAAAACTTAAAAATTAAGACCTTTTATAACAAAAGGTCTTTTTTTTATTATGTTATTATTTTTGACATTTTATTCTAAAAATAGTAAAATATTTAGGTAATTATATGAACATTGAATCATTTAATCCTGTTAATAATACCCCTAAAGTAGAGCCCCAGCCAACTGAAAATAATGACCAGGCTTTGTTTCGTGATGCTGAGAATAAAATTGAAATTTTGGACAGTTTTTTGGCTACCGGCGACATCGTTAGTGACTATAATTATTTTCTAGAGATAACTAATCGTCGCATTAATTATAAACGAGCTACCACTGAATCCAAGGAAGAGCTAATTAAAAATTTGGAAACTATTTTAACTTCTTTAAAAGAGGAACAAAACGAAAGAATGAGTGATAATTACGATAGCGAAGCTAAACAAAGGTATTATCAGGAAGTTCCTAAGATAGAAATCAAAGTATTAAAAGAACTATTAGACTTCTATAAATAAAAAAAATAAACACAGGAAAGTTAGTCTTTATTTTTATTAAAGACCCGTTTAATTATGTCTAAATTATTTAAACTAAAATCAGAATACGAACCAGCCGGTGATCAGCCTGAAGCGATTGCTAAGCTTAAAAGTGGCCTAGAGAAGGAGTTTGATTTTCAAACTTTACTTGGCGTCACTGGCTCAGGAAAAACCTTTACCATGGCTAACATCATTAAAGATTTAGATAAGCCAGTTCTAGTGATGGCGCCTAATAAGGCTTTAGCTGCTCAATTATACCGAGAGTATAAGAATTTCTTTCCCGAAAATGCGGTTCATTATTTTGTTTCTTATTATGATTACTATCAGCCAGAGGCTTATCTGCCGATTACTGACACTTATATTGATAAAGAATCAATGATTAACGATGAAATTGATCGTTTGCGTCATGGGGCGACTTCGGCCCTAATGAGTCGACGTGATGTTATTATTGTCGCTTCGGTGTCTTGTATTTACAATTTGGGTGTACCAGATAATTATTTAGAATCTCGTTTACACTTAAGTAAGGGGCAAGAAATTGTGCGCACTGACTTAATTAAACAATTAGTCAAAATTCAATTCGTTCGAACTACCGGTGACACTAAGCGTGGCGAATTTCGAGTTCGCGGTGATGTTTTTGAAATTAGACCTATGTCTGAAAATCTTATTTATCGCATTGAACTTAAAAATCAAAAAATAGACTCCCTAACAATTATTGATCATGTGACTCGGGCAGCCTTAGAAGACTTACCAGAAATCGTGGTTTTCCCACCCAAACATTTTGTTTCCAGTCAGCCGCAAATTGAAGCGGCCCTTAAAAATATTAAAGAGGAACTTAAAGACAGATTGGAGTATTTTAGAAGTGAAGGATTACTTTTAGAAGCTGAACGCTTAGAACGACGCACCAAGTATGATTTAGAGATGATTAAGAGTTTAGGTTATTGTCATGGCATTGAAAATTACTCCCGTCATTTATCTGGTAAATTGGCTGGCGAAGCCCCTGATTCCTTGCTCGCTTATTTTCCCAAGAAAGATGGTCAACCAGATTTTTTAACGATTATCGACGAATCCCATATCAGCGTGCCTCAAGTTCGGGGGATGTATAATGGCGACCAAGCTCGAAAAAAGAATTTAACCCAATATGGCTGGCGTTTACCATCTGCTTTAGATAATCGTCCCTTAAAGTTCAAAGAATTTGAACAGCGACTCGGCCCCGTTATATTTACAACCGCCACTCCCGGTGAATATGAAATTACTCATTCTAAACAAGTGGCCGAACAAGTGATTCGTCCCACTGGTTTAGTTGATCCTGAAATTGAAATTCGTCCCGTTTTTAGAAAAGAAGATGGCTATAGTCAAATTAATGATATTACCGAAGAAGCTCGTCGATTGGCAGCTAAAAATGAACGGACCATTATTAACACTTTAACTAAAAAACAAGCCGAAGATTTAAATACTTATTTAGCCAAACAAGGTTTAAAAAGTAACTACTTACATTCTGATATTAAAACTTTTGAACGCACCGATATATTAAAAGCTTTTCGAGAAGGTAAATTTGATGTGTTAATTGGTGTTAACTTATTACGAGAAGGTTTAGATTTACCCGAAGTAACACTCGTGGCGATTTTAGATGCTGATCGCGAAGGCTTTTTACGCAGTCAAACATCACTAATGCAAACTATGGGTCGAGCGGCTCGGAATGTGAGTGGTAAAATTATTTTATACGCTGATAAAATTACTAACTCAATTAAACTAGCCGTTGAAGAAGTTGATCGTCGTCGTATTAAACAATTGGCTTACAATAAAAAACACGGCATTACACCCCAAACAATTATTAAACCAATCGAAGACTTTTTAGAAATTAGTGACGAGGGTCGAGCCAGTATGCGAAAAAATCAAGAGATGCTAAAAAAGAAAAACAAAAAATAATATGGAAGATAAAATAATCATCAAGGGTGCTAAAATGCACAACTTGAAAAATATAAGTTTAGAAATACCCCACAATACTTTAACCGTGATTACTGGGGTTTCTGGTTCAGGAAAATCATCCTTGGCTTTTGATACCATTTTTGCGGAAGGTCAACGACAGTACGTGGAATCATTATCGCCTTATATGCGTCAATTTTTAGGTCAGAAAAAACCGGCCGATGTTGATGAAATAATTGGACTAGCACCAGCTATCTCAATTGATCAAAAGGCCCTGTCCCACAATCCACGCTCAACTGTCGGCACTTTAACAGAAATCCATGACTACTTAAGAATTTTATACGCTCGCGTGGGCGAAGTTTATTGTCCACATTGTGACACCAAAATTGAAAAACTGACCCTCGAAGAAATGGTTGATATTATTATTACCCGAGCTAAAGAAAATAAAGATAAGTATGTTGAAATTTTAAGCCCGGTGGTGCGTGATCGTAAAGGTGAATATTATCAACTGCTATATAATTATTTAAACCAAGGTTATGCCGAAGCTCGAGTCGACGGAGTTCAACATTTTTTACGTGACCAAATAAAATTAGCCGCGACTAAAAAACATAGTATCGACATTGTTATTGATAAAATTTTAATTGAAGATGAAACTCGTTTATTTGAAGCCGTGGAAAGTTCACTCGCTTATTCTGGAGGACTTATGATTGCTAAATTTGCTAAGCAAGAATTTTTATTATCCTCGAACTGGACTTGTCCCAATGATAATTTTGCTTTTCCTGAAGTTGAGCCTCGTTTATTTTCTTTTAATTCACCTCATGGAGCTTGTCCAGAATGTACCGGGCTAGGTAAGATTGGTTACTTTTCTGAAAAAGATTGTCCAGCTTGTAATGGTAAACGTTTACGACCAGAAGCCTTATCAGTTCGCGTTCATAATAAAAATCTAGCCGAAGTCGGTAGTCTGTCACTAGAAAATTTACATGATTTCTTCTGGGGCTACTACCAAAAAATGACTAAACGGGAATTAACGATTGCCGAAAATGTAATTGGTCAAATTTTAAATCGTTTAGAATTTTTAAATAAAGTTGGTCTTAGTTATTTATCGCTTGATCGCGAATCCGAAACTTTATCTGGTGGGGAAGCGCAACGAATTCGTTTGTCATCCCAAATTGGTTCTCAGTTATCACGAACTCTTTACGTGCTTGATGAACCAACCATTGGTTTACATGAACGTGACACTGACCGTTTAATTGAAACACTTAAAACTTTACGGGATAAAAATAATACCGTGATTATTGTTGAACACGATGAGAGAACAATTCTTGCTTCCGATTACTTAGTTGATATGGGACCTTTAGCGGGGGTTCATGGCGGCGAAGTAATGGCCGCTGGTTATACGACTAAATTATTAAAAGACAAAGATGCTAAAGAAAAATCTTTAACCGTTCAATATTTAAGTGGTGTTAAAAAAATTGCCGTCCCCGATAAACGTCGCACTAAAAATAGTGGCTCAATAAAAATTATCGGGGCTCGAGCCAATAATTTAAAAAATGTTAATGTCGAAATTCCTTTAGGTCGCTTAGTCGGAATTAGTGGTGTTTCCGGATCAGGAAAATCATCATTGCTTTATGAAGTACTGTACAAGAATATTAATCACATCAAAGCACGACCTGGTAAAGCTAAACTAGAAGATGTTACTGATTTAAAAGGCGCTGAATATATAAATAAAGTAACGGTAATTGATCAATCACCGATTGGTCGCTCACCGCGGTCTAATCCCTCAACCTATACCGGTTTCTTTACTCACATTCGAGAATTTTTTGCGGAATTACCGGAATCCAAAGAACGAGGTTATACAATTTCACGTTTCTCTTTTAATCGTCCTGGTGGCCGTTGTGAAGCTTGTCAGGGAGCCGGTTTCAATCTAATTGAAATGCATTTCTTACCAGCCATTTCAGTTGAGTGTGAAGTTTGTCATGGCCAACGTTTTAACCGAGAAACTTTACAAGTAAAATATAAAAATAAAAGTATTGCCGAAGTCCTTGATATGACAATTGATGAAGCGATTGATTTATTTGATGGTAATTATTTTATTACCGATAAACTCCAAGTCTTGCAATCAGTTGGCTTAGGTTATATTAAATTAGGTCAATCATCAACTACTTTATCAGGTGGAGAAGCGCAACGAATTAAAATTGCTAAAGAGTTAACGATGACTCTGGGTAAGAAAACTTTATATCTACTCGATGAACCAACCACTGGCTTACATTATAAAGATATTGAAATGCTCCTGGTTGTTTTAAATAAATTAGTTGATCGTGGCAATTCTGTTTTAATTATTGAACATAATTTACACATGCTAAAATCAATGGACTATATTATTGACATGGGACCAGAAGGTGGCGAAAAGGGTGGAAAAATTTTAGCTGTTGGTGAACCAGAAGATATTATTAGAAATGAAAAAAGTATTACGGGTCAATATTTAAAAGATTATTTAAAATGAAAAAGCCGAGGTTTACGTTATGTAAACTCCCGGCTCTTAACAATGGAATATATTCAGTTTTATGAGTACTTAAATAATATACCTTTTTTAAATATTAGTCAAGATATAAAAAAAAGGGGGTTTTCACATCACGTGTAAACCCCCTATAGTTAAATACATTGTGTACTTAACAAACAACTGAATGACCAATTATATGGATGGTCAAAATCTATGAGCAAAGCCTTATTATAATATACCATTTTTATTATTATGTCAATAGCACAAGTGCACCCCCTAAAAACTAAAGTTAAAACAGCTCCGGACAAACCGGGTGTCTATTTTTGGCTAGATAAAGATGAAAACGTCCTATATGTTGGCCGGGCTACGAGTCTAAAAAATCGTTTAAGTCAGTACTTACAAAAGGATATTGAATCGCGAATTGCTGAGATGGTTGCTACCGCTCAAAATTTACGTTGGTTAGTTTGCAGTAGTTTGCTAGAAGCGATTATTTTAGAGGCTAAATACATCAAAGAATACTGGCCAAAATATAATATTGTTGACCGCGATAACCGGTCCTTTCTTTATGTGGTGATTCCTGATGGTGATTATCCTAAACCAATTATTGTTCGTGGCCAGGATCTTAAAAAATTTCCTGAGAGTAAAGTTAAAACTTTTGGACCATATCAATCAAGAACGTTACTAAGTAATGCACTTCGCTTAATTAGACCAATTTTTCCTTGGAGTAATTGTGTCCCTAAATCAGGTAAAGCTTGTTTTGATTATCAAATTGGTTTATGCCCAGGAGCGTGCATTGAAGCTATCTCGGTTACCGCTTATAAAAAAAATATAAATAATTTAATCCTGTTACTTAGTGGTGAGCGAACCAGATTGTTAAAAAAATTATTAAAAGAAAATCCCAATCAAGCTAAAGCCTTAAAACATTTGCAAGATGTTTCGCTATTAACTCGTGAAGATAATTTAAGTGAAAAAAAATTAAGTCGCATTGAAGGTTATGATATTTCACATTTAAACGGTCAAGAGTCTTATGGTTCTATGGTAGTTTTTTCTGGTGGCGAAGCTGATAAAAACGAATATCGTTTATTTAAAATTAAAGACGCGCCCAGCGGTGATGATGAGAGAGCGTTAACTGAAGTGTTGCTGCGCCGTTTAGCCCATAAAGAATGGCCTTTACCAGAAATAATTATGATTGATGGTGGCTCACCGCAAATCTCTTTTATATCAAGGGCCTTAGCTAAAAATAATGTTGCCATACCAATTGTCGGTATTTCTAAATTTGGTGGCGATAAATTAGTGTTTACCAAAGGTGCTAACTCTAATTTTAAAGACTTAGCTAAAAATCTTAAACCAACTTTACTTAAATTAAGAGAAGAGGCCCATCGCTTTGCTAATTATGGACGGAAGCGCGGGACTAGACTATAATAAAAATATATAAAAATAAATATTAACTCTATGAAAAAAGCTAACTTCGTTTTGGCTATCTTAATTACTTTAGCCGTGACCGCTATTATTATTGTGACTGTAATTATGTCACTTAAAACTAATAACCAAGATCGTTTTTCAGTCGTTGGCTCAGGCACTGTTTACGCTAAAGCCGATATTGCCAACATCGAAGTTGGTCTTAAAACTAGTACCCAGAAAACTGCTGCCGAAGCAACCGCTGAAAGCACTAATACAATGAATAAAATTACTGCTGAGTTAGTTAAATTAAATATCGCCGATAAAGATATTAAAACTTCTAACTACACGTTAACTCCAGTTTATAATTACACTAACGCTAAAGGACAAGAGTTAGTTGGTTATGAAGTAAATCAAACTTTAACTTTAAAAATTCGTGATTTAAATAAAATTGGTGACGTAATTTCTCAAACAACTGCCCAAGGAGCCAATCAAATTGGTAATATCAGTTTCACAATCGATGATGAGTTTGCTTTAAAAAATCAAGCTCGCGCCTTAGCGATTACTAAAGCTCAAGAAAAAGCAGTTTTAATTGCTAATGAGTCAGGCATGAAATTAGGTGAAGTTAAAAGTGTCATCGAGAACGCTGATCCAATAATTAGTCCAATCATGTATACCAATGCCAAACTAGATTCATCCGCTGGTTCCGCTGCCGTCTCAATTCCTAACATTCAAACTGGTCAAAATGAAATTAAAGTCGATGTTACTTTAATCTACGAAGTAAAATAAGAAAATTATAGACTTGCCTTTTTTCTATTTTTGTGTTAGAGTAGTTTTCTATGGTTAAATTGCTAACTAAAGCTAAAAAAATCAAAGATTCAGACGGCGATGGCTTGTCTGATTTTGATGAAATAAATATTTTTGGCTCCGACCCTTTTAACGCCGACTCCGATGGAGACGGATTAGAAGATGGTGAGGCAGTTTTAAACGGTAAGGATCCTGTCGGTGGTGGCTCACTCAAAGACTTTTTCATTCCTCACGCTGGCAATAATTACAAACCTAAATCTCTCCACCCTAAAAGACTATTATTTCATGCTGCTTCCGTATTGGTGGTTAAATTAATGCTGTTCTTACTAATTTTCTTTTATCCGATTACGGCTTGGATGACACCGGATGTTTCCGCTGAAGAAGGTCATAAAATCATTGCCTTAACTAATACCCTTAGAAAAAGTCTAGCTTTGAATCCTTTAACAGAAAATCAAAAACTTAATCAGGCAGCCGCTCAAAAGGTAGAGGATATGTTTATTAATCAGTATTTTGCTCATTTAAGTCCACAGAATCATGACTTAGAATACTTCTTAAAACTAGCTTCTTATAAAAACTATGTAACTGTGGGCGAAAATTTAGCCATGGGTTACGATACGGCTTCTGAGGCTATGGATGCCTGGAAAAACAGCCCCACTCATTATAGTAATCTAGTTGATCCAAATTTTAATGAAATTGGAGTGGCTTTAGCGGGTGGTTCTTATTTAGAGAAAGATACTATTTTTGGAGCTCAGTATTTTGGTCTAGCTCAAACTGAAACAACGCCAGTAATACCAAAAACTGTTATTACCAAAGCTGTTGATCCAACCTTTAAGGCTGGAGAAAAAGCGGTGCTAGCTGAAAAAACTGATAATAAAGTGATTATTCCTATTTTAGCGGCCAAAGAAGCTAAAATAACCATTGATAAACCAGCCGGGGCTAAAGCTGATAAAATTATTAAAGTTGAAGCCACTTTACCTGCCAAAACAGCTACTGCCAACTTAGAGATTTTAAATAACAATATTGTAATGGCGCCAGTAGTAACCGCGACTAGCACTGATAACGAAGCCGGGAAGTGGGTCGGACAAGCCGTTATCCAAGATAACAGTAAATCAGTTACTCCACCAATTATTACTTTAAGCACTAATAATGGAGAAATCCAAAAAGTGGAAGTTAGTAATAATAATATAACCCCGCAAGCGACCTCGTTAGTAAATCAATATTGGTTATTTAAAACTCATCCCGATAATAATTTAGAAAAAATCTTTGACATCAGTTCAATTTATTTTAAAATAATTCTTGGTTTGGTAATCTTAGCCATGATACTTAACATCTTCATTCAGATTAAGAAACAACATCCAAAAGTAATTTTCTCTGGCTTAGGATTAGTGGTTTTTTTACTAATAATGATTATTTTTTAAAAAATAAAAAAAGTACAAAAAAAATTTATCAAGAAGTCATTAAGCATTTTAATGGCTTTTTTGTTTATTTTTAGCTAGTCTTTACTTTGTTTTGATTTAAGCGTACAGTATGGTTGTTGACAAAATTTTATATTTCTTGTGAGTCTCAAAACTTTTCAGAAATGAGTCTCTATTTTTAAACTGCTAAATCTTATAATTTACATATTTAAAAATTTAACTAACTTTTAAAAAATTATGAAACACTTATTTAAAAATAAAAGTTTGGCGTTCTTAATGATTGTCACTTTTTTATTTGGAGGGGTATTTTTTACTAATACGGGAAGAGTTTCAGCAGAAGGTCCTGAAACAAAATCAGTTTCAAATCAAGAACAATTAGAAGCAGCTCTTGTTGATGATTATACAACGATTATAATTGAAAGTGATTTTTCAGTAGATGAAAAAATTAATATTACTCGTCCAGTTACAATTGATGGTGAAAATCATACTATTTCTTTTTCAACAACAACACCTAAAATTTGGAGTGGCGCCTATATTTTTCAAGTTTATAAAACAACCGCCACTATTAAAGATATTAATTTAACAGGCGGAAACGTAGCCCTTTTTGTTAACGGTTCAACTGTTAACCTAATGGGGAGGGTTAATGTTTCTGGTAACGGATTTGGTGGTATTGAATCTTCAAGTAACGGATCAGTTCCTGCCATACTTACAATTTCAACAGGCGCTAATTTAGTTAATACTTCAGAAGCCTATGGTCTTCCAACTGTTTGGGAAGATGCTCTTACAGGAACAACTTTTACTTCTCCTGCTAACTGGACAACAACTAAGGCAGTTAAACCTAATCAAGTACAATATTATGTAGACGCTAAAAACTCAGTTATATCTAATCAAGCTGAATTAGAATTAGCTTTAGCTAATTTAAATAATGGAACAATTGTAATTGGAAAAGATTTTTCGGTAGACAAAAAAATTGATATCACTCGTCCACTTACAATTAATGGCGGAGGTCATACTATTTCTTTTTTAACAACAGCTCCTTCAACTTGGAGTGGTGCTTATATTTTTCAAGTTTATAAAACAACCGCTACTATTAAAGATATTAATTTGACTGGTGGAAACGCAGCCCTTTTAGTTAATGGCTCAGCTGTTACTCTAACAGGAAAAATTAATGTTTCTGATAACGGATTTGGCGGCATTGAATCTTCATACAAAGATTTAACTCCTTCCATGCTTACAGTTTCTGGCGCTACTTTAGTTAATACTTCAGAAGCCTACGGATTTCCAACTGTTTGGGAAGATGGCACTAACGGCAACACACTTTCTGGATTTAATGGAATTACTAACAAAATAATTAAACCTACTCAAGTACAATATTATTTAGATGTTAGACACACTGACAACATTGCTCCAACCGTATCATCAGTTACTCATGACGAATCAGCAAAAACAATTACTTACACTTTCAGTGAAGCAATGAAGCTAACAAATAATGACGGAACAGAAGCAACCTTAACTCCTGACAAACTTGCAGTTTATGCAGTAACTGGCTTAGATTATGCAACTGCTTCCAAAGTTAATGGTATTAATATTATAAAGGCTGAGTTAGTTGATAATATTTTGACTATTACTTACACAGGAAATTTAGTTGCTCAAGTAAACACAAAATATGTAGTTGATGCTTGGGGTTACAAAATTGTTGACTTAGCTGATAACCGAATGCTTCCAGACGCATCTCAAATGTTTAATGTTACAGGCGATCCAATTAGTCCAATTGGCGGAGAATTAAAAATGGTAACTCTATTAAATCCAAATATTATAGTTTCACCTATTAATAATGTTTACACTTTACCAGCTCTTTCAATAACTGGTGTTGATGTATTTCAATCTCTAAGTGTAATTGTTACTGACGACAATTTAAACACTGACAAAGTTCCAGTATTTATTGATGGAACTGCAAACGGATTCATGGTTTATAGTGGTGCTGGTAATCTTTGGAATTACGCTGAACAAACAGCTGTGTTACCAGATTTTAGTACAGGGACTCATAACCTTGTAGCTACTTTCAAAGATAATTCAGGAAACGAAACAAAATTAACCGCTAAATTTTCAACTGATAATACTGCTCCAATAATTACAATATTAGGAACAAATCCAGTAACACTAACCCAAGGTGATGTATACACAGAAGCTGGTGCAACTGCTACTGATAATATAGATACAACTGTAACAGTAACAACAAGTGGAGCTGTGGCCACAAGCACAGTTGGAATATACCAAATTACATACACGGCTATAGATGCTGCTGGAAATACAGCCTCAACAACTAGAACAGTAAATGTAGTTGCTCCAGCGCCAGTTATCTCCTACGGTGGAGGTGGCAGTAGTGCTACATCTTATTGTTCTACTGTAACTTATGGTGAATGGGGAACTAATGCTAACGGTATTCAATATCGTGATGTTTTAACTCAAACTCCAAATTCTTGTTCTCTAACTGCTGAACAAACCTCAGCTAGATCAAGAAATTACTTGAATGAAATAAGTGAAG
>Ga0302215_10002708_pt1 | contig 12102 bp, 7 predicted proteins | sample II_Fen_N3_1_FD_194580 | JGI IMG/M metagenome (GOLD analysis project Ga0302215, IMG submission 194580) | Peat permafrost microbial communities from Stordalen Mire near Abisko, Sweden - II_Fen_N3_1 | ecosystem: Environmental > Terrestrial > Soil > Wetlands > Permafrost | place: Sweden: Abisko... | reverse complement strand
CCAATCTGAAATCAACGACAAATTAGTGAAACTGGAAAGTGAAGCGCGATCTAAAAATCTGGCGATGCAAAATATGCAACAGAAATTAGATGTAGTAGCAAATCCTGATATGAAAAAAGTTGTATTGGCAGGTGTTGAGAAACATCCTGAGTCGAAAGCAACGGTTTTGTGGGATACGAGTTCTAAAGATGTTTATCTTAATGTCAATAATCTTCCAAAAGCACCGGAAGGGATGCAATATCAATTATGGGCAATAGAAAACGGAAAACCTGTAAGCGCCGGAATGTATTCTGAAGATAAAGACGGAATAATTGCTTTGGCTAATATTCCTGATGCGCAGGCTTTTGCTATCACACTCGAGAAAAAAGGAGGAAGTGTAGCTCCTACGATGGAGAACATGTATGTGATGGGAGGAGTTTAATTTTAAATAAAATTTTAATACATAAATAAATCAGCTCAAATTTTGAGCTGATTTTTGTTTTTTTAGGAATAATTTATAAATTATTAAAAAATTCATAAACGATTTTTCCTTTGCTTTTTCCTAAAATTTCTTCCAGAGTTTCCAGATTGGCTTCTTTTATTCTTTTTACAGATTTTAGTTTAGATAAAAGCATTTCGATCGTTCTTTCACCAACTCCGGGGATTTCCTCCAGTTCAGATTTTATAGTAGAATTGGTTCTTCTTGCTCTGTGATGTCTTACTCCGAAGCGGTGAGCTTCGTCTCGCACTCTCTGCAAGATTTTCAATGTTTCAGATTTTTTATCAAGATATAACGGAATAGGATCTTCGGGAAAGAAAATTTCTTCCAGCCTTTTTGCGATACCAACGATGGTTATTTTTCCGTACAGTCCGAGTAATTTTAAACTTTTTATGGCGGATGAAAGCTGTCCTTTTCCACCATCAATCAGGATCAATTGTGGCAGAGATTCTCCTTCATCAAGCATTCTTTTGTATCGGCGGAAAATAACTTCCTCCATGGTTTTAAAATCATCGGGACCGATAACGGTTTTAGGATGAAAGATTCTGTAATCGGCTTTGCTGGGTTTTCCGTCTTTAAAAACTACACACGCAGAAACAGGATTGGTTCCCTGAATATTGGAGTTGTCAAACCCTTCAATATGGCGTGGCTCAACAGGCATTCTCAAGAGTTTCTGCATTTCTGCCATGATTCTGTTGGAATGTCTTTCAGGATCTACAATTTGTACTTGTTTTAGCTTTTCAATTCTGTATTCTTTGGCGTTTTTTTCAGAAAGTTCTACGATGCGTTTTTTGTCGCCCATTTTAGGGACAATCAATTTCACATTCGGAATTTCCACTGTCAAATGAAAGGGGATAAGAACTTCTTTTGAATCTGAATTGAATTTCTGACGGATTTCGATTAAAGCTTCTTCTAAAATGTCTTCATCGCTTTCTTCGATGATCTTTTTAATTTCAGTCGTGAAACTTTGGATGATATTTCCGTTTCTGATTTTAAAATAATTTACATATGCAGCTGTCTCATCACTTGTCATTCCAAAAACATCAACATCATCAATATTTGGGTTTACAACAGTATGTTTCACCTGATAATCTTCCAGAATATCCAATCTTTCTTTAATGGTTTGTGCATTTTCAAACTGAAGATTCTCTGCATATTTCATCATTTGATTGACCAAATATTGCTTAGCAGTCTGGAAGTCTCCTTTGATGATTCCTCGTATTGCATCAATCTTCTCATCATATTCTGCCTTACTTTCCAGACCTTCACAAGGTCCTTCGCAATTTTTGATATGAAATTCTAGGCAAACCTTATATTTACCGTCATCTATTTTGGTTGGAGCCAGATTCAGATTGCAGGTTCTCAGTTTATAAATGTGTTTTATCGTATCCAGAAGAATCTTTGCAGGGCGCACCTTTGCATAAGGTCCGTAATATTCCGACCCGTCTTTGATTTTTGTTCTCGTAAGAAAAATCCTGGGAAAATCTTCATTTTTAATGCAAATCCACGGATAGGTTTTGTCGTCCTTCAACATCACATTATAAAATGGCTGATGTTCTTTGATCAAATTATTTTCTAATAAAAGCGCATCATATTCGCTGTTGACGATGGTGGTTTCCAGACGATGGATTTTCCCGACCATGATTTTTATTCTGGAACCTAAAAGATTTTTATTAAAGTAGGAAAGCACTCTTTTCTTAAGATGTTTAGCCTTTCCTACATACAGCAAGTTTCCGTTTTTATCGTAATAACGATATACGCCGGGTTCTGATGGTAAAGTTTTTAGCTGTAATTCTAAAGAAGGATTCATAAAGCAAAATTACGGAATCAAATGTTATTCAGAAATGATTAACCTTGTTAAAATTAAGCAAATTTAGTTTTAAATATAAGCGTTTTCAATTCTCTTCAAAATGTGTATTTTTAACCAAATTTTTTTAAATGATATACGGAGTAGACGTTTTGAGTTTCCATGATGTTTTGGAAATCTGTAAAACACCAAATAAAGCAAGTTTAAATAAAACTGCGAAAGAGCAGATCCTAAAATCTCAGGATAATGTAAAGAAAATTGTAGAGTCTGATCGTTGTGTTTACGGGATCAACACAGGATTCGGGCCACTTTGTGATACTAAAATTTCTGCTGACGAAACAGCGCAGCTACAATATAATTTAATTATCTCTCACGCAGTAGGCGTTGGTAAACCGATAGATAAAGAATTTTCAAAAATCATGATGATTACGAAAGTTCATGCTCTTTCAAAAGGTTTTTCGGGAGTTTCTCTGGAAGTAATCGAAAGACTGATTGTGATGCTTGAAAAAGACATTGTTCCTGTTGTTCCGGAGCAAGGTTCTGTAGGAGCTTCGGGAGATTTGGCACCTTTGTCACACTTGGTTTTGCCGCTTTTAGGTTTGGGTCAGGTTTGGGTTGGGAACGACATTTTCGAAACTGCTGAAATCCTCGAACAACACAATCTTGAGCCTTTGGTTTTAGGTCCGAAAGAAGGTTTGGGATTGATCAACGGAACTCAATTCATCTTAGCTCATGCCATAAAAGGTTTAGAAAAGTTCGAGTATCTTTTAGACTTGGCAGATATGACCGCTGCAATGAGTCTTGAAGCATATAGAGGTTCGTCAAGTCCGTTTAAAAAAGAACTTCACGACATCAGACCTTTTGAAGGAAGCAAGAAAGTGGCAGCAAGAATGCTGAAATTTTTAAAGAATTCCGACAATCTAAAATCTCATGAATATTGCGACAGAGTACAAGATCCTTACTCGATGAGATGTGTTCCGCAGGTTCATGGTGCAAGTAGAAATGCTTTTGAACATTTAAAACTAATGGCAGAAACAGAATTGAACTCTGTAACCGATAACCCGATTGTTTTAAGCGCTGAAGAATCTATTTCAGGAGGGAATTTCCACGGACAATTGATGGCAATGCCTTTAGATTATGCAACTTTAGCAGCAGCTGAACTAGGAAATATCTCAGACAGAAGAAGTTATTTGTTGCTCGAAGGAAAGTACGGTTTACCAAGATTGTTAACGGAAAGTTCAGGTTTAAATTCAGGATTTATGATTCCTCAATATACCTCTGCAGCTTTGGTGACGGAGAACAAAACACTTTGTTTCCCGGCTTCTGCAGATTCTATTCCTACAAGTTTAGGTCAGGAAGATCATGTTTCTATGGGAAGTATTTCGGGTAGAAAATTTAATCAGGTTCTAGGAAATTTGGTAAATATTTTAGCAGTTGAATTGATGTTTGCTGCTCAAGGTTTGGAATTCAGAAGACCTGCAAAATGTTCAAAAATAATTGAAGAAAATCATGCAATTATTCGTTCTAAAGTTGACAAGCTTGAAGATGACAGATTGATCGGAAAAGATATTCTGGCGATTGCGGAATTGATTAATAAAAGAAAATTTGTTGTGAATTTTTAAATTTAAATATATTCTACATAAAATCAAAGCTTCCATCTCGGAAGCTTTTTTAGTTTATAAATGATAATATTATGCTGATAATATTAAATTTTCTTCATTAAATAGCTATATTTCAACAGAAAGTATTAATTTGGTAAAACCAAACAAAAAATCTTTTACTATGAAAAAATGTGTATTCCTATTACTTACTTTTTTTGCTTTGAGTTCATGTAACAACGATGATCTTCAGAATTCATCAGTTGAAAGCGAAATCGTACAAACCGATCCGCTCACTGCAAGACAAATCAATGATAAAATCAACGAAACTACCAAAACAAAAGGCAGATTTTCCTGGAACGAATCTTCATCCCATTTTCTTTGGAGCGGAATTGTTCAGGGAAACAAAGTTGCATCGATCGGTTTTGGAGATTCTAAAGATGATTTTGATCGAAGTAAATCCTCCAATTCAGAAGCTTTACAAAATGAAATTCTTGATGTGATTTCAAAATATGAAGGCAAAAAAGACCGAATTTTGTTGGCATCCGATGAATATCTGAATCAAATTGATGTTTACATCGAAAAACAGGAAACTGTAATTGCTCTTCGTCAATTAAAATCAATCCGCTACTTTGAACCTGCAGATTACCATTATTTTGAAAATGAAAATAAAATAAACGGTGTCGCAAAATCAAGTGGAAGCTCCTCTGGTTGCGGATTTGAATCTACCGCTTTGAGCGCATCAGATTACACAACGGTTACGCCCAACGCAAAAGCACCGTGGTCATTTGCAAAACACAATATTACTAATGCCTGGAGCTACAGCACAGGAGCCGGAGTGACAATTGGATTAATTGATTCCGGAGTTTCAGCGAATCAAAGTTTGTTGGGAAGCAGTTTTAATAACGGTTTATCTTCTGGAAGATCGATCAGTAAAAATGGAGTGTATGTAGATTCTGTTTGGCCATGGAGCTCAGGTTTTGACGGTTCAGATGACAAGTGCGGTCACGGAACAAGCATGGCTTCTGCGATGGCGGCTCCAAGAAATAATCAGGGACAACCAGTTGGTGTTGCATATAATGCAAATTTAGTGACTTACAGAGCGGCTTCCAACGTAGTTTTAGATGGTTATCACGAACAGGAAGGAGTGAAATTAGCGTTTACGGCATTAGCAAATAATACTTCTGTGAAGATCATCTCAATGTCGATGGGGCATATTTTCTCTGTTGGAAAAATTGAAGACGGGGTAAAATATGCGTATTCAAAAGGTAAATTGATCTTTTGCGCAGGTGGAACTTCTACAAGTTTTACAACGTTTGTCGGAGTGATTTTCCCGGCTTGGATGCCCGAAACGCAAGCAATCACAGGTGTGAAAGAAAATACTTCCAATCAGAAATGTGACGTTTGCCATTCTGGAGCTGAAATTGATTTCACCTACCAAATGGAAAGAGCTTCAGGGAATAATATTCCGGTTTTAAGTTATTATAATGCACAAACTGATTATGTAGGTGGTTCTTCCGTTGCAACAGCTTCTACAGCGGGAATTGCTGCTTTAGTTTGGTCAAAAAATCCTTCGTGGACGAGAGAGCAGGTTTTGACGAAAATGAGACAGTCTTCAACCTATTACCCAACTCCAAATTCAGATTTTGGATACGGAAATATCAATGTTTTACAGGCTGTACAATAGATTTACTATCTAATTTAAAAAATGAAAGCTTCCATTTTTGGAAGCTTTTGTTTTTATAGAATCAATCACCTAATTTATAATCCAACGGTAATAATTTCTCAATCTTGTCTTTCGCAAATTCTCCTTGGTTCGTCAATTGACCTGGATTTGAAGTGTTTCCATCAGAATAAATTTCAAAAGTATTATCTTCAGGATGAAGAAACGAGGTTTGGATAATCGGAAGTGTGCCTTTGACAAACTGATCTTTTTTTAATTCATAATAGAATTTTTTGAAATTGATCTGCATCATATGATTATAATCCAGAAACAATTTCCCATCAGTCTTTTTAGTATAATCCGACTCCGGAATCTGCGTTTTAGTAACAGCAATTTTGTAAGGTGGTTCGTTACGTTTTCTATTTCCTATGTCTAAAATATCATCAGGAACAGACAGTGTACCTTTAGATTTGAACATTGCTGCAAAATCTTTCAGTCTTTGCAGTTCTTCTTCGGTAGGATATTTTGAATTGGGGAATTTTGTAATTTGATTAACAATAAATCCTTCACTCGCCACTTTATTTTCATGAACGCTCCTAAAGAAATGAACCTGACTTCCGTCGTAAGCGTTCATTCTGTTGAGCTTTACTTTATTGGTGCTTTTCGTTTCTTTAAAAAAGCTTGTTCCCATAAATCGGGTCGTGTTGTTTTCAAGATCGGCAACAAATTCTACGAGACTGTAATCAATCGTGTAACCCAGATTTTTATTTTCAATAATCAATGTTTGGGGAGCTTTCACTTTGAGGATCTTATTTTCCTTATCAAATGAAAACTTCAAAGAACGCTGATTTTTTATGCGGACATTTTCTTTATCATTTCCGATAAAAGAATCCAGAAAAAAGTAGACGTAATTTTTGTAAGCGGCTTCTGTGTAAGGAATAATTCTGACTTCCTCAATTTCTTTCGCTTTAATTAAAACAACTTTCAGCTTTTTGTTTAAAACTTCCGATACAGAGATCGTAAATGTTTCATAATCATCTTTCTGAAAAACCAGGCTGTTATTATTTGCCGAAGGAAGATTTAAGGTAAAACTTCCGTCTGCTGCGGAAACCGTTCCTGTTTTTGTGCCGTCTAAATAAACATTCACATTAGAGATTGGTTTCTCAATATCATTAACCACCGTTCCTTTAATTGTTTGAGCAATTGTGAGATAAAACGGTAAAAGAATAAGTAAAAGTAATATCGTTTTTTTCATGGTAAACAATATTACTAAATTTATAGTGATAAAAAAAGACTGTTGCAAAAATTTTATTTTATCCAATTTTCACACTCGTCATACTAAGACTTCCGCCAATCAATTCATCATTAAATAAAACCAGATCTTCAGATTGATCTTTCAGAGCCAAACTGTAAACTAACGGCAAATAATGATCCGGACTCGGAACTGAATATTGCAGCGAAACACCTTGTTGATGATAGTCGATAATATTCTGGAAATTTCCGTCTAAAAGCCAATCGTTGGTTTTTTCTCTTGCTTCAATTGCCCAATCCCAGCCGGCTCCGACGGTATTGATATTTCGCCAGTCAATCAATCTCAAATTATGAATAATATTTCCGCTTCCGATAATCAGAATTCCTTTTTCACGGAGCTTATTCAGTTTTTTAGCTAAATCAAAATGATATTGCGGCGGTTTTGTATAATCGATACTCAACTGAATCACAGGAATGTCTGCTTCAGGATACATATGCTTAATGACTGACCATGCACCGTGATCCAAACCCCAATTATGATCTTCTTCCACCAAAATCGGTTTTAAAAGTTCAGCAGTTTCTTTTGCCAGTTCAGGGTTTCCCGGAGCAGGATATTCTACATCAAACAAAGCCTGTGGAAAGCCTCCAAAATCATGAATGGTTTTCGGCATATCCATCGCGGTGACAAAAGTTCCTGCAGTAAACCAATGTGCTGAAATACATAGAATTGCATTAGGTTTCGGAATTTCCTTCGCCACATTTCTAAATCCCTGTACAAACTGATTTTCTTCAATAGCATTCATCGGCGAACCATGCCCAAGAAAAAGAACGGGCATTTTCTGTGTATTCTTAAAATTGTCGCTGATGTTTTGTAGGTCGTTGAGATTCATAATACTGGTTTTAAAATAAAAGATCCGGTGATTATAGTAAACCACCGGATCTTCAGAAAACTATATTTAATTTACTATGCTTGCTTTACAAACTGCAATTCACCTGCGATTTTCACTTCTTCGCTTACCATTACGCCTCCTGCTTCAAGAGCTGCATTCCAGTTTAATCCGAAGTCTTTTCTGTTGATTTTTCCTTCAAAAGAAAAACCAGCCTTTGTATTTCCCCAAGGATCTACGTTGATTCCTCCAAAATCTACATCCAAAGTTACCGGCTTAGTGATACCGTTTACTGTAAGATTTCCTGTGATAGAATCATTAAGAGCATCAGATTCGAAAGTGATCGTAGGATTTGCTTCTGCGTTGAAAAATTCAGCAGATTTCAAGTGAGTATCTCTGTCTGCATTATGCGTAGAGATCGAAGAAACCTGAATCGTTGCCGTAGTTTTTGCGTTTTTGAATGTATCGTCGTCAGCATCGATTTCAGCAGTAAAATTGGTGAAATTTCCTTTGATGTTAGAAATCATCATGTGTTTTACTTTAAAAGTAATCTCACTGTGTGTTGGGTCTAAATTCCATTTTGTAGCCATTGTATTTATTTTTTATTGTTATTGTATGATGCAAATGTATAACAAGAACGATACCCGATTCATTGATTTAGGATAAGAAATGATTTTTAATGAAAAGTTTTCATTTCATCCATGTATTTATTTTTTTTTAGGAGCTTTTCGCGCTATCCACTCATACTCCTCGCTCCACTGCTTTTTCCATCTCTTGCTGTGGGGTAACCGTTTCTATCACGGCTAGGGAAGTGGTTTGTCAATTTAGATTCGGTCTGAAAAATTGACAATTGACCATTTTCTTTAAAATGCACATTTTTTAACCACCCCGTCAAAAATTCTTTGAATTTTCGCCACCCTTCCAGAGGAGGGGAATTCCTGATTTATAAATTTTCCTATGTGAGATCTACGGTTTTAAACTTCATTGAATTTACTCAATTCAAAAACAGATATGTTTTATTTAACATTATTTAACGGATGGGTTTTATTTCTTACTTTTGACAGATTCAATTTTTATTCAATGAAATTATATAAATTTTCTTTATTGATGGTGGTTTTCGGCGGATCTACATTTGCGCAGACCCAAAAATTTACCATGGCGGAAGCTGTAAACGGACTGCGGAGTAATCTTGCAGTGAAAAATATCTCACAGTTTTCGTGGTCAGATGACGGCAAATCTTACATTCAGGCTGTGAAAGGAGGATATTTGGTGACAGATTTGAAAACCAACAAACAGGATACTTTGGTTTCTTTGACGCAGCTCAACAAAAGTTTTGCAGACAAAAAACTGAAAGGAGTTCCGCCAATTAAATTTACCAACAATACAAACGGTTATTTCAGTGCAAATAATCAGATGTATTGGGTAGAAAAATCAGGAAATGACTGGAAAATAAAGCGTACGATGACATTAGGAGATAATCCGGCTAATGTGAAAACGCTTCCAGATAATCAGACATTGGTTTATACCAAAAACAATAATTTATTCATCAACAAAAACGGAAAGGAAGTTGCGATAACCAATGATTCTGATGAAAATATTCTCAACGGAGCTTCCAATGTTCACAGAAACGAATTCGGAATTGATACAGGGATTTTCCCTGCACCAAATTCTGAAAGTATAGCCTTCTACAGGATGGATCAGAAGATGGTTGCAGATTATCCGATCATTGACTGGTCTGTAACTCCCGCGGTGAATACCAACATCAAATATCCGATGGCGGGAAAAACTTCGCACGAAGTAACTTTGGGTGTTTACAATATTAAAAATGAATCAACAACTTTCCTGAAAGTTGAGGGCGAAAAAGATCAGTATTTAACCGCAGTTACGTGGAGTCCGGATTCCAGATATATTTTTGTGGGAGTCTTAAACAGAGGTCAGAATCATTTAAAAATGAATCAATACGACGCTGCTACAGGGAATTTAGTAAAAACTTTATTCGAAGAAACCGACAGCAAATATGTGGAGCCGCAACATCCTTTGTTGTTTTTCCCTAATTCTACTACTGATTTCATTTGGCAAAGTCAGAGAACGGGCTACAATCATTTGTTCCACTACAGTTTAGAGAAAGGATTAATTGCTCAGATCACAAAAGGAGAGTGGTTGGTGACCGATATTTTAGGATTTAATGAAAAGAAAAAAGAAATTTACTACGTTTCTACTCAGGAAAGTCCTACAGAAAGACATCTGTACAGAATCAACTGGGCGACATTCAAAACTCAAAAATTAGACAATGCAGAAGGAATGCATTCCGGAGTTTTAAGCAGAGACGGAAATTATTTATATGACATTTATACCAATTCAAATACGCCGAGAATTGCCAATATCATCAATACGAATTCTCTGAAATCGACCAATCTTCTGACCGCAGAAAATCCATTGAAAAATTATAAGCGACCGGAAATTAAAAACATCAACTTAAAAGCAGACGACGGAACTTTATTATACGGAAAAATCATTCTTCCGACCAATTTTGATCCTAATAAAAAATATCCTGCAATTGTTTACCTATACAATGGGCCGCATTTGCAATTGGTTACAAACAGTTTCCCGGCTTCAGGAAATCTTTGGTATGAATATATGTCGCAGAACGGATACATCATTTTCACGATGGACGGAAGAGGTTCTTCTAACCGTGGAATGAAATTCGAGCAGGCGGTTTTCAGAAATTTAGGAACTACCGAAATGAACGATCAGATGAAAGGGGTAGATTATTTAAAATCTCTTCCTTATGTAGATTCTCAGAAATTGGGAATTCATGGATGGAGTTTCGGAGGATTTATGACAACAAGCTTCATGCTTCGTCATCCTGATGTTTTCAAAGTGGGAGTTGCAGGAGGACCGGTAATCGACTGGAGCATGTACGAAATCATGTACGGAGAAAGATATATGGATACTCCACAGGAAAATCCACAAGGATATGCAACATCCAATCTTTTGGATAAGGTTCAGAATCTGAAAGGTAAACTGTTAATGATTCACGGAGCGCAGGATGATGTTGTGGTTTGGCAGCATTCTATGAAATTCATCAAATCTGCGGTTGATAACGGAGTACAGTTAGATTACTTCGTTTATCCAGGACATCCGCATAATGTGATTGGAAAAGACAGAGTGCATCTGATGCAGAAAATAACTGATTATTTTGATCAGAATTTAAAGAAATAACTTTTAACGTAATATTAATTCAGCCAATTGGGCTGAATTTTTTTTGTTTTTAAATTTTAGACACAATACATAGGATTGCCTACGAACAAAACCATTCTTATCAAAGGTCAATGTTTTTCCTATTCAGTAAATGTAACTTTGTTAATCTAAAATCTAAAATCTAAAATCTAAAATCTAAAATATGGAATTAGGAATAGGAATGTTCGGCGACTTGGCTTTAGACCAGAAAACCGGAAAATATAAAGACGCAGGAATAAAAATCCGTGAAATACTAGAGCAGGTAAAGCTGATGGATCAGGTGGGAATTGATGTTTTTGCCATGGGAGAACATCACCGTCCCGATTATGCGGTTTCTTCACCAGAAATGGTTTTGTCAGCGGCGGCAAGTATTACAAAAAATATAAAGTTAGCAAGTGGAGTAACAGTTCTAAGTTCATCTGAGCCTGTGAAAGTTTACGAAGATTTTTCAACATTAGACTTGATTTCCGATGGAAGAGCAGAAATTTTTATAGGACGTGGAAGCTTTATCGAATCTTTTCCTTTATATGGATATTCTCTCAATGATTATGAAGAATTATTTGATGAAAAACTGGAACTGTTATTAAAGATAAATTCTGAGGAAAACGTTTCTTGGTCAGGAAAACTTCGTGCTCCGATGCAAAACCAAACAGTTTATCCGAGAGCGAAAAATAAGGGTAAACTTCCAATCTGGAGAGCGGTTGGTGGAACTCCGCAATCTGTTTTGAGTGCTGCAAAATTAGGAATGCCTTTGGTTGTTGCGATCATCGGCGGAATGCCTGCTCAGTTTAAAAGTTTAGTTGATTTCTACAAACAGGAATATCTTAAAGCAGGACATGATGCGTCTGAAATGCAGATTGCCATTCATTCACACACTTTTGTGAGTGAAGACCAAAATGTGGTGGATGGATATTTCCATAATTACAAATCTCAAATGGACAGAATCGGGAAATCCCGTGGTTGGGCTCCTTACACCAAGATGCAATACGAAGGCGGAAGAGCAAAAGATGGGGCTTTATTTGTAGGAAATACAGAACAGGTTGCCGATAAAATCAACTATATAAAAGAAATTTTTGGACTTACAAGATTTATCGGTCATATGGATGTGGGTGCTCCGGAAAATGATGTCATGATGAAATCAATTGAATTATTTGGTGAGAAAGTTGCTCCGAAAGTTA
>Ga0302215_10002707_pt1 | contig 12103 bp, 14 predicted proteins | sample II_Fen_N3_1_FD_194580 | JGI IMG/M metagenome (GOLD analysis project Ga0302215, IMG submission 194580) | Peat permafrost microbial communities from Stordalen Mire near Abisko, Sweden - II_Fen_N3_1 | ecosystem: Environmental > Terrestrial > Soil > Wetlands > Permafrost | place: Sweden: Abisko... | reverse complement strand
TATTAGGCGATAAGCTTCGTCTGGATTTTTCTCATTAAGTTGATTCACTGCTTTGTAAAAGTAAATCGTAGCTGCAAGTTGGTTGGTCTTCAAAACCTCAGAGTCTTTAAACCGAACTACTGAATTTCCCTGATTTGAATTATACTGATATTCGGAACCTATCCGCATATTTTTGTCAAGTAAATTTACAATATATCCTTTATTATCACTGCTATTGAAATACCCATTTTCATCTTTCTGATTCTGGGTTTCAAGAATAATCTGATCAGCATTTGGATTTAGAATAATATCTGTTTTACTCAGAGTAAAAAGGTAATATGAAGGTATATTCAGCTGCTTCAATACGAGCGAATAAAGAATAGAGGAGGTTACATAATTAAAATAGCCGTTATTCAGGATATCCGAGAATTCAGCATTTTGGACGTATTGCATCTGAGATTTGTAAAAAAATATTTTATGTACATCCTTATACTTCTGTCGGAGATTTTTTGTCGTGAGATTTTCTTTTTCGAGCAGTTTAATTATTTGGTCAAAGTTAGCCTTCAGGGAAGCCACTTTTTCGGCTGTCATATTTTTGTCCGTAGCCATGCACATATTAAACTCATTACCTTGTTTACTATTCAGAAAAGCCTGCTTTTCAAACTCTGAGTGAAAACTAAGATCGGAAAAACGAACAAGTGAATCGGGAAGGTTATTTGAGCACACAGATAAGCTAATGAACAATACTAAAGCCAGCAAGCAATAATGTTTCATGTATTTATAATTTAATTGATTTCCTAATAGATTGTTTAATCCGATAAACCTACATTCAAGCGGGTTGAAGTAATTTGAAAAACAGCACAATTAAAAAGATAGGGATTCCTATGAACAGAATAGGTAAAGCCATATTCAATATCGATTTCCAAATAGATAGTTTCTGAACTTCGGCAATCCCAAGTATAAATAGTATGAGTGACCAGGTGCCAAGGCAAACACTTATAGCTTCGAAAAATATAATGAGTTTATCATCTAACCAACCAAAGAATAAAGGCTGTACATCAGATTTAAAAAGATCATTGCCATACATGGCAATTTCAGGAATAAGAAAAACCAATGATGCAAGTGACGGAATCAGGGCATAGGACATAATCCTTAGAATAGAATCAGTATCTCCCGCTCCTTTTAACCAACCACCAGTCCAACTAATTAATGCTGCATAGATATAATAGGATAACCAACCGAATAGTGCTCCACCAACAATACCTATGCCCAACACGCCCCATAATGGCATATGATTACCCATGTGTTGCGACATGGCTTTGTCAAGGGAATTGTATATTCCGGCCAGGATAAGTAACATGGTTACGTATTCACCATATTTGTTGTCATTGATATATTTAAATACCAACCGGGGTGAAGTCCAGATTTTGAGAAAAATATCATTGTCCGTCAAATGCAGTTCTTCTTTGCTCTCAATTGAATTATCCATATCTATAGATGAGTTATAATATTATTTTTTACTATCAGTTTAAATTGCTGAGTTTAAGTACTCCCGCGAACTTTCAGAAGTTCGGGATTTTCTTCAAAGTCGGCCATTGCTTTTCTCCACGCTTCCGAAATGGGATGAGTTGTTTTAGTTGTGGCATCAAAGCAAACCATTATCGTCTGGCAGATACATTTCACCTGCTTTGTATCAAGGTCAATCAGATGTTGCAACAACTTAAAGCTTTTATTACCTATTTCGACTACTGCTGTTTCAACTGCCACATTTTCGCCCGGATAAACCGCCAGCAGGAAACTAACTTCGATGTGTCCGATTACTACACCCACTTCTTTACTCATGCTCACATCGGGCATTACCTGATTGAAATAGGCTGTCTTACCCAAATCGTAGAACGAGAAGTAAACCGAGTTATTTACATGCCCCAGTGCATCGAAGTCATTAAAACGCAATTGAATGGGAGTTATGTGATTAAATTTGAAATTGTCCATAGTTACATTTCTGTTTTATTTTGTGAAGATGCTTATCAACATTCCTGTAACACAGAAGGTGAGATAAAATAGCCCACCCGCGCTTACCATTATTTGACAATCAAATAAATGTGTCGGAAAAAGCGAGTACGCTGTTTATTTCCAACGTTCGAGGCGTTTCAAACCTCTTGAGAACAGCCATGCCATAAAGCCTGAATGTCCACCTTCTTTCATTTTCGTACGACAATGTTCCTGAAACTCAGTTACAGTTCCATTGAATGTAAATTCACCGTTTTGATAACAATAGCTGCAATACTTTTCGCTTTTGCTACCCTCTGCATTGGTACCTCCGCCCTGAGGATCTTTGCTCAAGGGCATACCACAACTCTGACACATCTGTTTTGCACTCATAGCTTTTGATGTTTTAAATCGTTATTACTATTTATCTGATTCAATTTTCACTATCACATTAAACGATCGGTAATCAGCTATTTTAGGATCAAAGAAATCCTTTTTATCATAGGTGATTTTTAGGGCTTTCCCAACCAAAGAATTATAATTATTAGCCAAATCAATATCTGCTTTCACAAAAGGCAACCAATAGAATTTATATACCCTTTCAAACTCATCCTTCAATGAAAAAATGACGAAATTGGTATTATCAATGCTTATTATAGTGCCGGAAATTACTTTCTGGTTTTCTTCCGATTTTAGTTTCTCATCCTGATTCCTTTGTGTAAGTCTTGTAAGTGCCTTCGGACAAAACACAACTAACTTTACTCCAATAAGTTTCCCTAATTTCAGACCTTCATCTTTACCAAAGTTGTCGAGATCAATTTTATAATCACGTTTTAATTCCTGCTTATAGGGTAAAGCAGCCAATACCATTTTAGAGCCAAGTTCCATATTATATTTTTCGACACTGAGTGAATCCGGTATGGTCTCCAGATATTCACATGCTTTTTGAGCAATCTTGTCAATGTAGTTTTGAGAAAAGCAATTTAGACCAGAAAAAACAAGTAGACAAATAATTAGTATCTTCTTCATTTTATTTGAAATTAGTTTGATTGATAGTTTAATAGTGATTGGGGGCTATGCCGATTAGAATCTTAATCAGAACTTCCCGTAAAAATTAGTTATATCAAAGTAAATATCCAGTTTCTCATCATTCTTTGTCAACTGAATAGTCAGTACATCATATGTTTTATTCTTATTATTCTGCACAGCTTGACTCAATATTTTCCACTCCACGTTACGCGCACCATATTTCGATGCTACATAATCATATTCAGCAGCAACACCGGTGGTTTCGCTTTTAGCAGTTATTATTACGGCATTCTCCAGACTCAAACCATCACCACCGGCAATCTTGACATCAGCAGCTCCAATCTTCTTTATTAAAGTTGGAGTTCCGGTTTGTGGTGGCGTAACAATCGATTCAGGGAGTTTATCAATCTTTTTCCAAATCTGTTTATACGGATTATTCATACCCGATATATACAGTAAATTGTCTTTCAAAGAGTAATAGAAAAGGTTTTTAGTCCCTATCATTTTCACTGCACCCGGATTAGCATAGATTATATTCTCTATATAGGTATCATTCTCCACTTTATATGTTCCGAAAAAGATACCAATGAAAAAGCCTTTCGATTTGGTAATTTGCACCACCGAAAAAGTTTGGGCTGTAATTATTTTATATTCGCAATAATCCTTATCAGCCATTACCGAATTGCCTAACGAATCTACCTGCTGCCAGGTGCCAATAAGTTGTGAGTTAGCAACAGACGTTTGTGCGTAAGTTCCCGATGCAGCAAAAGCCATGAAAAGGCTCAGAAAAAGAAGTTGTTTAATTGTTTTCATGCAGAAGTATTTTTTTAAATTCCGGTATAAGCTTTTTCGTCCGGTTTATTTATTGGGTACTGTATTGTTTATTGGGTTGAATGCAAAGAGTTTTAATACAATTTTATTAGCACACCAAAGATAAACACTATTATTTAATTAACCTAATTGTTTTCTAACAAAATAAAACCCCCAACAACAAAAAGTTATTGGGGGAGTTGAATGTCAGTAATAATACGCTTAAAACAGATACTTCGATAATAAAGAACAATTCACTAACTTATTTTTTGGTCCCTACTTTTGTCCGTCGTCGGTATAGTCACCAAACTACCTTGTGCTTAAATAAAAGCTTCTGCTTTTAATCCTATGTTTCAATCCGCAAGGATAGGCAAATCCGCGCCAGCGGGGGAAGTTTTATTTATTAATCATTTTCAACGTTATTGGAATAAAGCTTCTGTCTTTGATTCCAATAATGCCATAAACAGTTTCTCCCGGTTTTATTTCTTTGTACATAATATCGTATGTAACTAATTCTTTCAACAAATCATTATTTGCTTTATTTGCCACCAACATATTTCCAATGGCAATAGCAGAAAATAATATTTTATTATATGGGAATTGTGAAACTACATTTCCATTTACTGAGAAAGTAGTTCCTCCTAATACACCCAGAAAATAGAATGAATATCCAAATACAGATTGTTTTACATTGTTTTTGATAACATTTGGATCTAGTGGATATATGGGAGTTATCCCTGAATAAAATTCAGCATCCTCACCTATTTTAATTACTGAATCAGAATTATTTGTAATTTTCAAAGCTATAATTTTGACATCGCCATTAAGCTCTTTCTTAGCCATTTTTTTATTGCCACGCTCTTTTAAAACGTCATATCTATATGAAATTTCAATATCATCGTATTTATCACGGATATTATAATTTAAACGTTCTGGAGCTATTGGGCGATAATACATAGCACAACTGCTGACCATAAAAAGAATTATAACTACTGATAAATATTTAATTTTAGACATAATAAACGACTTTATATAAATTATTCTTTAAAACAAAAACCTTATTTTCAAGGTAAATTCAAACAATCTATTTGACTTGACCAAACTTTTAGACTCCCGCTGGCACGGATTCCAAATCCGCGACAGCGGGGTCTGAGAGGTTAATGCATCATGCCAACTCTCGAAAAACCTAAAATAAATATTACCGGAATCATTATCAGGTATGCCGCTATCATTACAATAGTCATTATCCCTAAAAACTTAAACGTTCTTTTTAAATTCTTCAAACTCTCGTCCAATTCAGCTTGTCTGTTATTATACAATGCCGATTTTATTTTAGTTGCAAAAGAATACAAATAATAGGATGGAAAGGCATATAAAACTGCCAACGGCAGATATATTAAACCTAATACACCTGTTGGAAACCCAAAACTTGAACCGGATTTCATCATAGGTGAAATAACCAGCATAATTACTCCCACAAAAACTAATATTCCTGATCCAATGAAACCTAATATTGCTAAGAATGTTGCCCATTTAGCAGTGGTATTCAAATAAGTTCTTCCATCCGACGTAATAGAAAGCGTGGCTTCCTTTTCGATACTTGTAATTTCGTTTTCCATGATACATTGTATTTTTTAATTATTTATGATTGATTCTTTTCTGGTTGTTGTTTCTGTTCGGGTCCATTGACCGATTGATTTTTCAAATAAGACAGAGTGCAGTGGGATAGAAGTTTTCAGCTTCCGTCCTCAGTTTATAAACTGAATTATAACCAGCACAAGTTACGCTTCGCTAAACTTGCGCTAGACACTGACTTCAAAGCTAAATACTTAGACGAAGAAGCAGTAGTAATTTTTATTCTGATTCATCACATTCCTCTTTTATTTCAGTGAAGTTCTTTCTGTATTCAGTCTCAAAGTGACCTGTATTCACTCGACTTATTGTATGATTAACTGTGTTCCACCAGCCAAATGAAATAACATCCATCTGAGCATATTTAAGATTATCTACAGAATTGTATTTTTCATAAAATTTATTATTCAAGAATTCAACAGATTCATTATTAGCCCCTAAATTCTTTTGCTTTTTAATAAGTTCTTCATGTAATTCCATCCAAACTTTTAAAAGTTCATCTCCACCTTTCACTAATCCAACAATATATTTTTCACATTCAATTGGACATCCTTTGTAATTTAAAGCGTCTGGATGAGTATAACCAAGAATTTGAAGTCTCGATAGTTGATAAACCTTTGTTATTTCAAGAATCTTTTTTTGTTTTAAATTCAACCAGTATTTTGTATTTATAACTTCCAACGATTTTAAGTCATCAATTTTCCTTTTAAATTCATTGTCCAAAGAATCAACATTCAATTTTTCAATATCAAATATTGTAGAAGCTGTGGTTTGAGTTCTGATTTCAAACCTGTCTGTTTGATATCCTAAATCGTATGAATTTCTCAACTGTTTATAACTAACCAATGTTGAGTCGTACTTGCATGTATAATGACACATTTCGTCATCCCATGTGTAGGTTTTCAAGTTTTCGTTCTTTGTGGAGTCGCTCTGAACAGCAGTGTTTTGCTTTTGTCCTGTATGATTACAACTAATAAAGAGAATTGATAATCCGATTAAAAATGTTCTCATTTGTATGAATCTTTTTCTTTTTTATTATTTTCCCTCGCTGCCACACGATGAATTCGTGCGGCGGCGAGGGAGTTTGATATATTACGCTTTTGTTTCTCAAGTTCACTTTGAATTATCTTTTGCAATATACCTGTCATAAAAAGCACCTGTTCCTTTCGCATCAAGTCTACCAACAATTACTTCTATAGAACTATCAGACAATTCAATTCCTGGTCTTAAATGATAATGTTCTCGCACGCCAACAGGTATAAACTTATCATTTACTTTTTCTTGATTTAAATCGGCTATTTCAATTAGTAATTTAGCGAATGATTTTAGTCCTTCCGGGTCTCCATGAATTAAAACCTCATCCCACTTTGATATTTCTCCCTCATCCTCATCTTCGTTATGAGATATGAAAATATCTAAATGTCCATTAATTTCATTTCCTTTTATCTGTCTATATTTCATTTATTTATAGTTACTATAGATTCTACAATTAATTACCGATACCCGCACATCGTATAAATAAACTCAATAGATGTGTTACTATTCAGTTTCCAAAGATAAACAACATACTTAACATTCCCAAACATTTCCCCATATATTTTTAAGCTAATTTAAAAACCCTTTATTGGTGCGGGTTTCATAAAAACAAAACAACCGTTCCGAATCTTTCGATTGCGAACGGTTGAGTGTAACACGTTTACTTGTATTTGATTAATTATCTCAGAAAATTTGAATTACAACACATAACTGCCTACAATGTCGCTCCACACACGGGAAGGATCGGAACCTCCTCCCGCCACGCGGAAGTAGTATTGCTTTCCGCTGGTGAGGCTTTCTATAAGCAGTTTGTGTTTAGTAGTTGTTGTTTGAATCCAAACGCTGTCGGCCGTTACAGGTCCTTCGGTATATTCTATCACGTAGAATGAAGCGTTGTCTACCACGTCGCAACTAAACAAAAGCGTACCACGGTTGCTACCTGGTTTCAGCATTAGGTTAGTTGGCTTGTCTAATTGTCCTACTGTACCCGGTTTACGGTTTACATCAAAACCACTGCTCAGGATAATGGCTTCGTCGCCATTGCTAACGCGTTGCACATAGTCGGCTTCGCTTTTTAGCAGGGTTTCCAATGCTACCCGGCAGTTGTTTTTAATTACAGTATCTTCCTTACTTCCGTTTTGCACTTTGGCAATGGCCGCCAGAAGAGCATTGTTGGCAGCCGTAAGGTTTGCCAATGCCGGATCGGGGTCCTTGAAGTTCAGATTATCAGTCATCTTTTCCACTATATGACTTGTTTTAATTGTCAACTCGGAGTCAGCATACTTGCTGGTGGATAAATCCTTCGAGACTTTTGCATTTCCCATAATAATGTTGTTTTAGGGATACCTATATATACAAATAAACGTGTTTCAACCAAATCAGATAGTCGCAACTTATTACCCGACTGTTCACAGGCAACATTGTTAACTAAAACGATACTCATTTGTAAAAATTGTATGCGAAATAACATTTATATTTTATTAATAATTAGTTAATTACTTTAATAGTCAGGTACATACTAAGCCGTAAAAAATGGAGTTTAATATTTTCTTGTGGGGTTTGTAAATCCCACAAAAACCAGAAAGATTAATTCCAAAACAAACCACCAGGTACGCTAAGTTGCGCAAAGAATGAAGAAAGGAATCTATAATTTACATTATCTTTTCCTTAGCGCATCTTTGTGTCCTTTGCGGTTATAAAGAAATGAATCAACCGCTAAGTGCGCTAAAAACAGCAAAGAATGAAGAAAAATAATGACTTTGCTTTTCTTGGTTCCTTAGCACATCCTTGTGTGTTCTTTGCGGTTGATAGTATTGTTCCGGTATTCTCCTTTTTTCTTCCTCCCTATTCCCTGTTTCTTGCCAATGAATGCCTTATTATGTATCAATAATGCTAATTTATGGAGGAAGAACGGACGTTTATTGGTCAATAATGCGTAATTTTGGGGGAAGAATACCTATTTATTGAGGAAGAATGCTTCATTCTTGTACAAGAAATTGATTTTTCTGTACAGAAATGCCGCATTTCTGTTCTAATATGGCGCATTTCTGTTCTAAAACGTGGCGTTTTTGGTCTAAAATCTCACGTTTCTTAGGAGAAACGTCGCATTTCTGTACAGAAACGCGTCATTTCTTACCAGAAAAAGTAATTTATGGAGGAAGAAACGTCCATTCTTGACCAAGAAATTGCGTGTTTGAATGAACATTTTGAGGCTTAGATGTATTGTAATAGATGCAAATTTTACCGTTGATAGATAATTTACTTTGATTAATTGATATAAATACTGATTTACTATGGATGGATACGAATCGACCCGACGTGATTTTCTGAAGAAACTAGGATTAGTTGTTGGTGCTACTGCAATTACCGCAACCGGAATTTCGGAGGTAACTGATTTTGCTGAAAAAATTCAGAATAAGAAAGAGGAATTTAAACTGACTGCCGAGCAACAACAGTTTATGAATAAGTATGAAAAATGGCTTGATGAGTTTCATGAAATGGCTAAGTTTCAGAAGGTAGATCCAGATCATCTGGATAATAATAAGAAACTGGTAGCACTATCGGAAGAGGCCGGAACGTGGCAAAAGGAGTTGATTGAGCATATGAAGGATAATAATTTTGCCCGTCATTATATGGTGCTAACCGAAAAGGTAACTAACACTATTTAAACTTAGAACCCATCTCCTAGCTAAGAGGAGGAGTTGGATTGATTTATTTTTGCTTGAATTTTGTTTGAATTTTTGGGAGTTAGAGACGCAAGAAATTGTGTCTCTATTTTTTTTGATTATCCGCAAAGAGTACAGTTGCATGGAATCAATCAGTTGCTGGGATCGACCTCGTTCGGTGAGCCAAAAAACAAGTGAGAACCAACGGTCAGCGAAGCTAAAGGCGTAAAAATACTCCTGTTTGACGACCGTAGGGAGGAGTTTGGAGGATTTTAGCCTTTCGAGCGATAGTTTTTTGAGCGAAGCGGGCGCAGTCTTGATTTTTTTTGATTACTTTTTTACATCAAGGCAAAAAAGTAAGTGGGGTTATAGGGGCAAAGCCCCTGATCAACTCATGTTGTAAATTATGCGGATAATCATTATTATTTTTTTTGAACTTTAACCCTTCGTCCTTCTTCGTCGGACACTTCCCTTCCAAGAAGGGAAGATTGCCTAATTCCTGAAATTTGTAAGTAAATATAACAAATTGTTATGTTTCAGGTTTACACAAATATTTTGTTTACTGCAATATGCTTCCGGCTTTCTGATTGTCCCCTTCTTGCTCCCACTCTATTTGGAGGGGGCTGGGGTGAGGTTTTGGACGAGTGTACCGGAGGGGTTTATTTCAATTCAATCAAAAAAAACAGCCCGATTTCAATTCGAAATCGGGCTGTTTATATTGTAAATAGAATTGATCAAATAGTCAATTACTTGATATCGCCTTCGGCAATCAGGTATTCGGCTATTTGAACAGCGTTAAGCGCTGCACCTTTTTTGATTTGGTCGCTAACACACCAGAATGTGATTCCGTTGGGGTTAGAAAGATCCTTGCGGATACGTCCAACGTGAACAGGATCTTTGCCCGACAGGAACAATGGCATAGGGTATTGTTTTTCGGCAGGATTGTCGATTAGTTCAACTCCCGGAGCTGTTGCAAATGCTGCACGAGCTTCTTCCACACTGATTGGACTTTCTGTTTCGGCCCAAACACTTTCGGAGTGCGCACGCAAAGCAGGAACACGAACACACATAGCACTTACTTCGATATCGGAGTGCATGATTTTGCGGGTTTCGTGGTACATTTTCATTTCCTCCTTGGTATAACCGTTGTCGGTAAATACGTCGATTTGAGGAATAAGGTTGTAGGCTAACTGATAAGCAAACTTGCTTACTGTAGGTTGTTCGCCTGCCAACACCTGACGGTATTGCAAATCGAGTTCGTCCATAGCTGCTGCACCTGCACCCGAAGCTGCCTGATAAGTAGATACATGAACGCGTTTGATGTGTGAAAGATTTTCGAGGGCTTTCAACGCTACCACCATTTGAATGGTTGTACAGTTTGGATTGGCAATGATACCGCGTGGGCGGTTTTTACCATCTGCAGCATTTACTTCGGGTACTACCAATGGAATATCTGTGTCCATACGGAATGCCGACGAGTTATCAATCATAACGGCTCCAAACTTGGTAATATCTTCGGCAAATTCTTTTGAAATACTGGCACCTGCTGATGTAAAGACGATATCGAAAGGTTTGAAATCGTCGCCGTGTTTAAGTTCCTTTACGGTGAGGTTTTCACCTTTGAACTCATAAACACTACCCGCACTGCGCGATGAACCAAAAAGGCTCAGCTCAGTCAATGGGAAATTGCGTTCGGCTAACACACGCAAGAATTCCTGGCCGACGGCGCCACTGGCACCTACAATTGCTACTCTCATTGTTTTTGTATAAAAAATTATTGGTAATCTTTCGTTTTATTGTTAATCTTTCGTATATTTGCGGGGATAAAATCTCTTTAACCCGTCATCTACAGTTAATTGAAATCAGTAAAAAAATCGAAAATTGACTGCAAAAGTAATTCATTTTTATAGAATTAGCAACCTATATGAAGAAAGCGACTTTGTTTTTTATGATTTTAGCGCCATTTTTTTGCAGCGCTCAGGTAAACGATTCATTTTTGGATGGAAACTTTATAAATAACCCAATTTGGAGCGGTTCTACATCCAATTTTACTGTAAATAGTGCCCTTCAACTGCAATCGCAGGCCACAACTACTTCCACTTCGTGGCTTTTTACTCCTTCCGAAGCTTTTGACGATGCCGTTTGGGAGTGTTGGGTGAAAATTGCCTATAGCACTTCAGCATCAAACTATGTCTCTGTTTACCTCACTTCCGACCGAAATGATTTGTCGACCGGATGCTACGGATATTATGTACAGATAGGTGGAACAAACGACGAGGTGTCCTTGTTCGTTCAGGAAGGCACAAAAAAGACAAAAATCATTGACGGAAAGGATAAGCGAACGGATGGAAACCCTGTGGAACTGCGAATAAAAGTGACGCGTGATGCCCGGGGCAATTTTACGCTGTACAGCAAAAAACCAACTGAAACGGATTTTGTGACCGAGGGAACAACTACGAATAACGCATTAAAGGGTGGAACTTATTTCGGGTTGCTTTATTCAAATACTTCAACAACAGGCTCAGCCTATTATTTCGATGATATTGTTGTTACCGGACATAAAGCACCTGATGTTGAAGCTCCGCGATGGACTTCGTTTACGATGGAGCAACCGAATAAGCTGAAGTTGACCTTTTCGGAACCAATGGATTTTAGTAAAGCTGCATTTAGTGTAGATAAAGTAGTAGGTGACCCTACTTCGCAAACGGTGGCTGATGACAAATCGTCGGTAGTTTTGAATTTTAGTTCTGATTTTGAACGGGGTACAATTTATACCTTGCAGATTATGGACTTAACCGATTTAGCAGGAAATGCTCTGGCCGAAACACAACGAAGCATAGGAATTATTGAAGCAAAAGCCGAGGGTGACTTGCGTATCAATGAGGTAATGTTTGAAAATCCTCTGAATTCGTTGGAATATCTGGAGATTTACAACAATTCGGAAAAAGTGATTGATGTGTCTG
>Ga0302215_10002706_pt1 | contig 12109 bp, 5 predicted proteins | sample II_Fen_N3_1_FD_194580 | JGI IMG/M metagenome (GOLD analysis project Ga0302215, IMG submission 194580) | Peat permafrost microbial communities from Stordalen Mire near Abisko, Sweden - II_Fen_N3_1 | ecosystem: Environmental > Terrestrial > Soil > Wetlands > Permafrost | place: Sweden: Abisko... | reverse complement strand
AAAGAAGATTTCCAACGAAAAGGTCATGAAGAAACTGCGCGGTAAAAGCGGTACAAGGGTAAAACTTGGTGTTCGTCGACACGGTACCCGCGAAGTACTGCACTATACTATTACCCGTGGCGAAATACCTGTTAATTCGGTGGATATCGCTTATATGATTGAACCTCATGTAGGGTTTATCAAGGTAAGTAAATTTGCACAGACTACCTACACGGAATTTCTGAACGCCATAGCTACCCTTCGTAATCAGGGAGCCAAAAAGTATATTGTCGATTTACGCGAAAACAGTGGCGGTTTTATGGATCAGGCAGTAAATATGGTTAATGAGTTCCTGCCAGCCGGACGGATGATTGTTTATTCCAAAGGAAAAGCCTATCCCCGTTCAGAAGCAAAATCGGATGGCAAGGGAAGTTGTATCAATATCCCAATGGTGGTATTAATTGATGAATTTTCAGCTTCTGCAAGTGAAATTTTTTCAGGTGCCATTCAGGATAACGACCGTGGTTTAATTATAGGACGCAGGTCATTTGGTAAAGGATTGGTTCAACAACAACTCAATTTACCCGACGGTTCTGCAGTCAGGCTTACCGTGGCCCGTTATTATACCCCTTCGGGACGCAGCATCCAGAAACATTATGTCAAAGGAAAAGCGATGGACTATGAAAAGGATATCATTAACCGGTATATGCATGGCGAAATAGACAGCAAAGACAGCATTCATGTAGCTGATTCATTAAAATTCAAAACCGTTGGTGGTCGTACGGTGTATGGTGGAGGCGGAATTATGCCTGATATCTTTGTACCGCGTGATACAACCGAATATACTCCTTACCTGAACAAAGTGATCAACTATGGTTATTTGTATCAGTTTGCCTTCCAGTATGTGGACAGGAACCGGGACAAGCTGAAAACCATTAAAACCTGGCAGCAAATGGATAAATTCCTGGACAGCCAGAATCTGATGACCGATTTTGTGCCTTTTGCAACCAAAAAAGGCGTTGCTGCCAACCAGAAACAAATCAATATATCAAAACGTTTTTTACTGACACAGCTTAAAGCCTATATCTCCCGAAATACGCTGGGTGATGCAGGTTTCTATCCATTGCTTTATCAGGATGATAAAGCCGTGCTGCGTGCCCTGCAAACGTTGAATAAGAAGTAAATTATATAACTATATTCATAGTACCAAAATGACCTCCTCAAAATTAGTTTTGAGGAGGTCATTTTGGTTGAATACTGCTTATTCCTATTCGGATTCACTTTTGGTTACTGTCCGGTTAAATATCAGATAATATTATGCGATTTTACGGTGTTTGAGGTCTAATATTAGACCGTAGTATTTCCCTGATAGTTCCTTATCATATTTTAAAATGTTTAAATTTTAAGCGAATGGTAAGTATACGTTAAGTGGAGTGTTCAGAATGTGTACTTGCGAACAAACGAAATGGAGGTTATACATTAAATGATTCAGAAGCATGTATGCTGAAATTCAAAGCTAAAACAGGTTGTTATGTGGTAATTATTCTGAATTTTAATAATCTAAAATTGAGGGCTGAAAGAATTTGAACAATTTGCTCAAAAGTGTCATTCGAATGGTATTCGTGGTGATTAGAAAAACTGAACAGCGCAGTAAAAACAATTTCAGGGGTAGTATTTAGTAAAAAAAGGAACCGGTAATAGTCGGTTCCTTTTTTCATGTGGGATGTACTATGGTATTTTTATTGTTTAATAATTTTATGAATACTTTTGCCCTCAAGGGTGTTTATTTCAAGGATATATACACCTTTTGTCAGTGTTGAAATATTCACCGTGGAAGAGTTTGTATCAGTTTTTACAAGTGAGCCCTGCAGGTTATAAACATTCACACGTTTCACATCGTAAGGTGAAGTGATGTAAACTGAACCTGATGTTTGAGTCGGGAAAACAGAAATGCTGTTTTGAACCGAGGGATTGTTTATTGCGTTTGGTAAACTGATGCTCCTGTCGGTGAAAATTAATAATTGTCCGGCAGGCATACTGATAGTCATGGAAGTGTTTGTTACATTGAGTTGTTCCCCGGTTAAAAGGTTATACCAAATGCCGGTTTTTGGAAAATTAGGAATGGCAGTAATGGTTGCTGAGGCATTGAAATTCCCCAGTACCACCATATCCAGATCAGCATGAGTCAGTACAATTCTCCGTCCTGTATTCCAGTCGGCTACAGCAACATTCAGAGCAAAAGTACCCTGGGTAAATGCTGTTGGATACATTTTACGCAAAGTCATAATTTTTGCACAGGCATCCGAGGCAGCTTTTCTATGTGCCAGGTTCAACCAGCCCCATGCCGAAGGTTTTTCATTGGTTCTTCCGCCAAGTGAATTGATAGAATAATCATAACCCATTTCACCAAATTCATAGATCATTTTAGGTCCGGGAAGAAGGGTTGTAAAAGCAATATTTAAAGGTACACGATTAACACGGGCTAAAGAATCGGTTGAAATGTTTCCTAGTCCACTAATTTTCGCATTGTAAAAGTTTCGTTCTTCATCATGACTTTCTGCATATCCGACCCAATTCGGGGGTGTATTAACCATACCGGAGAAGTCACTTCCACTCTGATAGCCCATAGCACTTTGAGAATAAGTCGTGTTCATATTTCTCCACAAATACATTCCTTTATTAGCCAATGCCGTTTCTTCGGTGTTTATGCAAAAATGTTCAAGAATAAACATGGCATCAGTTTTTACAGCTTTAACTGCATCGTAATAGGTACTTAAATTATCAATGCGTGACTGGTCATAGGTGCCTTCAGTTCCTGAATTCTGGGTAAATCCTTTGGTTAGATCCATACGATACCCATCCACTTTATATTCGGTAATCCAGAATTGCAATACACGTTTGAAATACTCTTTAGTACCTGTAAAGCTGTGATTAAAATCGTTGAACACACTATATTGATGGGGTGCAACAGGATTCATCCATGGGTTATTCGAGGCAGGCCGGTTATTTACAGCATCCCAGTAAAGCAAGGCAAAAGGACATTGACCGGTTGCCTGATTGAAAACCATATCCAGGAAAACTGCCATACCTCTGAGGTGACATTCATCAATAAATGTCTTATACATATCTTCATTCCCGTAAGCTTTATCGGGTGCAAAATAATGATTCGGATTATATCCCCAGCTTAAATTACCGTCAAATTCCTGAACAGGCATTAACTCAATGGCAGTAATCCCTAAATTCTTTAGGTAATCCAGTTTTGTAATAGCTGCTGCCAACGTTTTTTCCGGAGTAAAATCGCGTAACAGCAATTCATAAATCACCATGTTTTTAGCTGAGGGTAGTGTGAAAACCGGCATTTTCCATGTGTAAGCAGGTTTTGCAGTTTCGAGTGTAGCAACTAACCCGTTTGTTTTTCCAATTGGGTAAGGTTTTAAATTCGGAAATACTGTTGAATTAGTATTTATATACTTATCATTTGAAGGATCGAGAACCATTTCTGTATAGGGATCACTTACTCTCAATACTCCATCTACCAGGTATTGGAATCCATAGAGATGAGCAGGAGTAAGTCCGGTAAGGGTATACCACCAATAGTCGCCATCTTTTTTCAACTGGTATGAATTCTGTTGTGTCCAGTTATTAAAGTCGCCGATTAAGAAAATATTCGTTTTTCCCGGTGCATAAATTACCAAAGTTGCTGTGGTATTATCGATATAATTGATACCATCTTTAACTCCTGCAGGCCGGGCTTGAATAGTTACTGCTTCGGGTACAAAAACCTGAATGGTATCGGCAACTATTACTCCACTCAGACTTGCCTGAGCAATTAAAGTATAATTGCCTGCAGTAGCAAAGGTATATAAGTAACTTAATGAAGTGGCAGAAGTAGCAGTTAGTACGCTGGTTCCATTGATTAATAAATTCAGGTTAGAGGTTGTTGAAGCTGTAAACTGTATATTCAACGCTGTGCCTAAGGGAATAGTCTGGTTTGAAGTAGGGTTCGTGAATACAATGTTTAAACCGGACTGGTATACATCAACAAATATATCGGTACCACCTGTATTTTTACCCTCTTTAGTTAATAAACCATTTCGGAATACAAATGCCATTTTTGTAACAATTTCACCAGCTGTCAGGCCATAATAAGTTGTCATGTCCGGAGTGATGGCTAGTCCCCATTTGTTATTTCCAAGAGAAGTCAATTTATATTTGGCTGAATTATCTCCCCATGTTGGAGCATGTTTCCAATCAGAGCTTGATGCACTGGCATTTGTAATAACTCCGGTATGTGCATAAACTCCATCCGACCCGGTATAATCTTTCAGTCCGGCATTTCCAAGTGTTGCATCGTAAATGATATTGATTATCCCACTATTCTGGGTTACAACTATTGGAGTTGTGGTTACTATTTGTGCGAAACCCCAGACAGAAAATAAAGAGATGAAAAGTGTAAAAATATATTTTTTCATAGGAGTAATAAATTATGGATGTGTATTTTTAGACAAGGTTTTGCTATTATATTCTGACAAATATAAACCATTATTCTACAGAATAATACCATATATGGATTGGAATGTGTTTTTATTCATTGCAAACGATTGCAAAATAATGTTTAAGGCAGTATGAATAAACAAAAGGCTGCATTTGATTATGCAGCCTTTTTTTAAATATAACTAAAATACAATGACTTAAGGTAGTTTGAAAAAATAATAGCTCCCATCAAGATCATTTATAATAATCGTATATTTACCAGCTTTGAATGGTACATTTTTACCATCTTTAACACCAAGTCCTGCAGGGAAATTACCGTCACCCCAGTTAAAGCCCCAGTCTCCATTTGCCCGGAATTTTAAACCACCGTTACCAACCGGAGGTGTAAAATCAGTAGTAAATGTATAGGTGGTATACCAAATGTGGTTATTTGTAGCTTTTGCTGCAGTCATTGGTATATCAGAACCCCAGTTGCTCGGAGCAAACTCACCAATAAGTCCCATGGAAGTATAACTTGCTGTAGGTGCAGTAGCAGGAACAATGGTCAATGTATTCGTGATTGAATTTAAAGAAACGGTATAATATCCACTAGTGGCAACCGTGATATCACCACCACCATTGTGAACATAAGTTGAACCGCTCATTCCCCACAAATCATTATTCCAATCGCCTATATTTCTTAAAAGTTTAAAACCTTTTCCAGCTTCAAAATATCCGGTATAAGTATATAGTCCATCACCAGATACGTTGTATACATTACCGGATACAATACTTAACGGGTAAATTGAAACACCTAATCCGGCCGTTGAGTTATTCCAGGTACCATCACCAATTGCAGCACCTATCAGGAACCATGGACGTAATGTGACAGCACTATATGGATTCACAGCGAGAACAGTAATGTCGACATTTGCTGTACTTGTATTGTTGTTTCCATCACTAATGGTATAACTAAAGCTATCATTTCCTGAATATCCATTTGCAGGTGTATATGTCACAGTGCTGTCCGGATTAATGACCACAGTACCGTTACCAGGAGTTGTGGTACTTATAACAGACAATGCATCTTTTTCAGGATCGGTATCATTTGACAGAACTGCGATCTTAAACGAACTGTTCATTGAAAGTGTAGCTACATCGTTGAGAGCAAGTGGTGGATAATTGTAGGGAGTCACAAGTGCATTTAATGTACCTGAAGTATAAAGACTTTTCGTACCACCTTTAACTATATATGCCAACAGACGGACATAAACTGTACGTTGAACAGCATTTTTATTATACCTCTTGATGGAATCGTTAAAGTTTTTATAACTCACTTTTACATCAGAACCCGCTTTCCCATTAAATGAAATAGGAATTGTTTTGAAATTTGCAAAGTCAGTAGTATTCGCAAATTCAATCATGTACTGGGTAGTTGCAGTTGGATCAATTAATGTCAGAACCGATGAAACAGTAAGAATGGAAAAGGAGTCCGACAAATTAGTTGACTGAATAGTCAACGGGCTTAACCCTGATTTTAATGCCGCCGTAAACCCGGTTGTGTCCTGAGCCGTCATTTGATTGAAACTGCCTGGCATGGCTGTTGATTGATTGGCATACGGATCTTCACATGAGGTAAAGCCTAAGACAATTACAACAGAAAATATAAATAATATGATTTTTTTCATTTTTTATGTCTTTTATGATGAATAATTATTTCTTTTCAATGAGTACTGCTGGTTTTAATAGCAGTACTCATTTTTTTTATTTGATAAAATAGTAACAACCATCAATATCATTTAATATCATTGTATATGCCCCGGCGGAGTAAGGAATATTGCTCCCGTTAAAAGTCCCGATTCCGTATGGGAATGTTCCTGCTCCCCAGTTTCCTATATTCCAATCGGCACTTGCTCTGAATTTGCAACCATCTGCTGAACTAAAAGTATACGTGGTATACCAAATATGACTTTCGGTATTTGTATTGGCAGTCATAGCAACATCTGCCGTCCAACCATTAAATGCACCCATTAATCCAATCGTAGTATAACTTTTTGCCGGAGCAGTTGCGGCTACCATGGTCATGGTATTGTCTATCGAATTCAAACTGATAGTATAATAGCCGGTAGCAGGAACTGTAATATTATCGGCTCCATTCAGTTTAAGTACCCCACCGGTCATTGCCCATGATGGCGACCAGGTTCCGATATCACGAACCAATTTGAAATTAGTATCCGCCGAGAAATAACCTGTATATGTATAGTCACCATCACCATTCAAATCATATTTATTGCCAGGAACAATGCTTAATGGAATTAATGAAGCTCCTAAACCTGCCATATTATTATCCCATTTGCCACCTAAGCCGATAATATACCAAGGCCTTACAGTGATTGATTTATCTGTATAAGGGAACAGTGGAAATTCATACGGAGTAATTTTCAGTTTCACTACATTTGAATACAGTGGTTTTACAATCAAACTATCCTTTATTGTTGAATAACTGGCATCAGTAATGAAAGCTTTAAGTCGTACATAAACATTCTTTTGTACTACCGGATTTGGTAATTTTCCAAAGATTGAAATCATAGCCTTATTCATTTCCTTCACATTTACTCCAACTTTTTCACCATTTACTGTGGTTGGTAGAGTCTGAAATGTACCGGCAGCAAAACTGGCATCGGCACATATTTGTGTAGAGTAAGTTACGGCAGCTGTAAACCCGTAAGCAGGTTGAACACAGGTAAGAGAATCCAGGTCTTTGGTTGAAATATTATCAGCAAGTACATAATTCGAATATTGCGGTTGATTTAATTTGAAAGTCAGACTTCCATCAAGTGCCTTACTGTTAATCTGGGTACCTATCTGGTCTTCACAGGAAGTAAACCCAATTATACAGAGTAAAACAATAAATATTATATTAATTTTTTTCATATGGATATTATTTATGAATTAGAATTTTACCACGATTAAAAACCAGGGTTTTGTTTTAAATTAGGATTCACATTCAAATCGTCTGAAGGAATTGGGAATAAATTGTATATGGTGCTGAATTTTGTTCCGGTTAAAGTACCGCCTTTCCAGTCCCAGGTATAATCGCTTCCACCATAATTACCGAATCGAATTAAATCAGTACGACGACGTCCTTCGAAATAAAATTCACGCGACCATTCATCCAATATTCTATCCAGGCTAATGCTTGATAAAACAGGAGCACTTCCACTGGTCCTGTCACGCAACAGATTAATTGTGGTTAGAGCAGTTGCCGCATCTCCTAAACGAAGTGATGCTTCGGCATAAGCTAAATAAGCTTCAGCGACCCGGAACAGAGGTACATCAGAATCAGTATACTTAGCATCATTTGATTTTTTTCCATCAAAACGTACGTTTGTATATTTCGTTACGGATAAACCTTGTTTAAAAACACCCGTATTTAGGATAGTCATTGGATCGGTCGATTTGGTTTCCGCAGTATTCCAACCCCAGAACATGGCTCTTTTATCTCCTGCTTTTAGTTGCAAAATTGTTCCATTATAAATACTATCCGATTTTCCATCTTTAGTCTTTATTACTTGACCATTTAAATCGTCGTTTGTTAAACCATTAGGAAAAAATTTAGTTGCTAATGCAGCACGGGCACGGTTACCGCCCCAACCCTCTGATGTTGCCCAGCCAGGCATCCCTGAAGTATGGAAAGAAGCAATCAGGAAAAGCGAATTTCCAAAACTTTGTGTTTGTACACCATCACAAGCTATGGGAAGAATAATTTCCTGTGGGGCTGTATTAGTTGAACCATCAAATGTACCGGCATTATCGGCCATAAATAGTTGAGCATAGCTTGGATTTAATTTGTATCCGGAATCCATTACTTTTTTTGCATATGTTTTTGCTGCATCCCAATTCGCAGTACCTGTATAAACCTCTGCATTCAGGTATAACCGATCCAGTAATAACCACCCGGCAACCTGGTCAACCCGGTAGTAAGAATTGGTAAGGGGTGCTGATAAGTCAGGATCAATTGCTTTTAACTCTTTTTCAATCCATACATATAAATCTGCACGTTTTATTTGTTTAGGAGGATCCAATGATACAACTTCAGTGAATGGTACATTGCCAAACAAATCCATTAAATAATAGTAATTCAATGCACGTAGGAAACGAACTTCAGCACGTTGTTTAATTGTTTTGGCATCAGTTAAGGCCGTGGTTTGTTCCAGGAAAAGGTTACAAAGAGAAATTCCAAAATAAAAGCGGGCATAAATACCTTTAACCTGATCGTGAGATGCGGTCCATTTGTTGAAGTTTAATTCAGGTACACCCGGGTCACCCCATGAGCAGATGGCTTCGTCGGTGGAAAGTTCATTCAGGTTCCAGATAAGTCGAATAAAGGAAGATGTTCCCTCATCAACACCTGCTAAATCTCCTTTTCCGGCAGGTCCTTGTTGCCCGGTAAGAGCTAAAGAGGCATAAACTTTAGCGAAGACAGCCTCCTGATTAAAAGTCTGAATAGAACTTGGATCAATTGGAGTGACATTCAAGTCATTCACGCACGATGACAGGCCGATGCCAATTAAGACCGACAAGATCGTGATTGTTATTTTATTATGTTTTAAGTTCATAATTTACAATTGTTTTACTGGTTATTTAAAAATTTAGGCTTAATCCAATCACTGTCATAATTGGGCGAGGGTAAATGTTGTTATCCCTGCCATCGAATACTTCGGGGTCTAATCCTTTGTATTTCGTAATAACAAATGGATTTTGTAATGCTGCTGAAAGACGGCCGCTGGATATTACATTAAACAGACGCTTAAATGAATAACCTAAAGTTATATTGTCGCAACGAAGATAAGAAGCATTTTGTACATAATAATCAGAGAAATACCAGTTAGTTTTTCCAACAAAATTTGTTTCAAAAGCCGACATAGGTTTATTTGCAAAGAAACCGGAAGTTGACCAAACGCCACTAGCGCCAATATTAGCTCTATTGGCAGCAACATCATTATAAACAAAGTTGCCAAGACTGGCTCTCAACGTAAAACCAAAATCAAAGTTTTTATAAACCACTTTGGAAGATAATCCCATGGTTACATCCGGTGCAGGATTATGAAAGTAATACCGGTCAGCATCATTGATTTTTCCATCACCGTTTCTGTCTACATAAAGTCCTTCAATTGGTTTTTTATTTGCATCATAGATTTGTTGGTACACGTAATAAGAGTTAGCCGGAAAACCTACTTGTTGATATTCAATGTAATTTCCGGTTCCTGAAGAAATACCTCTGTCAGTTACAGCCACATTCGCACCGGTACCGGTTAACTTAGTAATCTGATTGTAATTGTAGGTTGCATTGTAACTAATATCCCAGGAAAAATCTTTTGTAGATACTGCTTTCCCCGTAACCGTGAATTCAACACCTTTATTTTCAAGAGACCCGATATTTTGTGTTACAATGTTGCTGAAGTTTGTTCCTGCCGCAACTCCTACTAAGCTTATCAAATTATCTGTTATGCGAGAATACACATCAACCGCTCCTGTAATTCGATTGTTAAAAAAACCCCAGTCAAGTCCTGCATTGTAGGTTGTGGTTGTTTCCCATTTCAATTTCTTGTTATATGGGTTTGGCCTGTAAGTTTGAACGTATTTGCCATCAATCGGATAGGCTGCTCCTTCTATATTGGTTACATATACTGGGATATAAGGATAATCTCCAATATTAGAACCTAGATTTTGTTGACCTGTTATTCCATACCCTAAACGAAGTTTTAAATCAGAAAAGATAGTATTCCCTTTCATAAAACCTTCTTCATTGATTTTCCATGCAAAGGCTAAAGACGGGAATAAACTCGAACGATTTTCAGCTGCAAAACGGGAAGAACGATCGTTACGCAATGTAGCAGTTAGCAAATATCTGTCAAATAACGAATAATTTATACGGCCAAAGAATGATACCAAATAGCTTTCAGTTTTAAATATATCTTTGGTTGAATTGGTTTTCAGGTCTAAAGCTGAATAATTATTGTTTTTGCTTCGATAAAAATGCTGCCATTCGTAGCCTGCCATAACGTCAAACTTTTGAATTCCAAGTTCTTTTGCATAATTCATGTAATAGGACAATGATCGGTTATATTTAGAAATTTCTTCACTACCTATATGACCTAACTGACCATCACTGGCATTTGTTGTTGGAATATACAAATCTTGTTTTCCATCGGACATTTCAGTCCCCAATGATAAATGTGCACGAAGTTCAGGTAGGAAATGTACTTTATAGTCGAATTCAGCATTCCCGATAAAATCTTTTGAGTGAGCTATATCTCTTTTTAAATTTAATGTGGCAAGAGGGTTCACTACAGCCAAAGAATTCCAGGTAGTGCCAGTTGTTATCCATTGCCAGTATCCGGCAAAAGTTGTTTTGTATGGTTCCTGAGTTGAAGTGACAGGCTGTGTCGGATCCATTGATAAAGCCGAACCAATTGCACCATTATCAGCATACCGGTTGTTGACATACATTCCTTTTGCATTCAATGTAACTTTTAAATGATCATCAAAAAACGAAGGATTCAGGTTGATTGAACCAGTGTATCGTTCGAAATTAGATGTTTTAATGATTCCATCCTGATTTGTATATCCGAAAGAAACCCGATAAGGCATGTTTTTTAATCCACCTGTAATATTAATGTTATGGTCATGGCTTATTGCTGTTTGGAAAATTTGACTTTGCCAGTCGGTATTTGCAGTTCCAAGTTTTGAAAGAACATCAGTTTGGCCTGCATATAATTTTTTTGTATAAGCACGGAATTGATCCCCTGACATTACGTCAACCGTTTTACCAACCATACCAACCGACATATTCCCATCATAGGACAGACGAGGTTTAGAATCCTTTACACCTCTTTTGGTCGTGATGATAATGACGCCATTTGAAGCACGTGAACCATAAATGGCAGTAGCAGATGCATCTTTTAAAACGGTAAAGGATTCAATGTCGTTTGGGTTAATAGTACTTAACGGATTTGCAACCCCTTTGATCCCTTCGTTATCCATAGCTAACCCATCAATCACAATTAGCGGATCATTGCTGGCGTAGAGTGAAGAACCTCCACGGATACGTATTGTTGCTCCACCTCCGGGAGTACCACCTCCTGATGTCACTACAACACCGGCTATTTTACCCGTAATCATGTCTTGAGGATTGAGAGTCAGTCCCTTGTTTAATTTGTCGGGCTTAATAGCAGTAACAGAACCAGTAGCATCGTTTTTCCTTACTGTTGCATAACCGATTGCCACCACTTCCCCTAAGGCAATGGCATCTTCTTTTAATTGAATAACGAGTGTAGTTTTTCCCGATACAGGAATTTCTTCAGTCAGATAGCCTAAATATCGGACTACCAGTGTTGAATTTGAAGAAACCGAGAGTGTAAATGCTCCTTCAAAATTAGTGATAACACCGTTGTTGGTGCCTTTTTCAAGAATACTTGCTCCAAGGATGGCTTCCCCGGTCTTAGCATCTTTCACGATCCCGGAAATTGACATTTGTTGAGCATTGGCTGTCATGCCAAGTGCAAACATCGCTAAAACAGCAACAAATGCACGCATTTTGTGCTTAAAGTGATTGTACTTCATGCATTAAGTTTTTTTAAGGTTGAAACTTGTA
>Ga0302215_10002705_pt1 | contig 12111 bp, 9 predicted proteins | sample II_Fen_N3_1_FD_194580 | JGI IMG/M metagenome (GOLD analysis project Ga0302215, IMG submission 194580) | Peat permafrost microbial communities from Stordalen Mire near Abisko, Sweden - II_Fen_N3_1 | ecosystem: Environmental > Terrestrial > Soil > Wetlands > Permafrost | place: Sweden: Abisko... | reverse complement strand
TTGGCAGGTGATGTTGCTTTAACCCCTGCCTTCCAGGTTTACGATAATGCCGATTATGGAACAACGCATGTATTGACTGCATCGGGTCTGACTATCAAAAATGCCGTTGGCACGAATGTCACCGATAACTATGCAATCAATTATGTACCGTCTCCGGCAAGCGGAGTCATTAACAAACTGGTTGTAACAGTAACGGCCGTAACCGCTACAAAAACCTATGATGGGAATACAGGTTCAGTTGGTACTCCGACAGTGCTTACACTGGCAACAGGAGATGCTGCTTTAACCCCTGCCTTCCAGGTTTACGATAATGCCGATTACGGTACAACTCATGTATTGACCGCTTCGGGCCTGACTATCAAAAATGGCAGTGGTACGAATGTCACCAATAACTATACAATCAATTATGTACCGTCTCCTTCAAGTGGAGTCATCAATAAACTGGATGTAACAGTAACTGCCGTAACCGATTCAAAAATCTATGATGCCACTGTTAATTCAGTGGGTAAACCTGTAGTTGGATTGTTGGTAACTGGTGATGGTGTGGATGTAGCTCCAATCCAAAAGTTTGACAATGTATCTGTTGGCAATTCACATGTATTGATTGCTTCAGGGCTTACACTTAAGAAAATCATTACAGGTGATAATGTAACTGCAAACTATAATATTATCTATGTAAATTCATTGAATGACGGTGTAATTTTAGGTAAATCAACAACAGCAGAATTACCGACGATAACTATTAGTAAGGTCTATGATGGTACCACGACTGCAGTTGTTGTTCCTGGAAATATTAATGGTATTGATGTTGCAGATATTCCGAATGTCAGGCTGAATGCTACAGCTTCGTACGATAATGCAACTATCGGAACCGGAAAGACCATTACGGTAAAATACACCCTGAGTGGCTCTATGGCTGATACTTATGCTGTGCCTGCCGATTATATTATTCATACCGGAGAGATTACGGGCAAATTATTAACTGCTTCCACTCCGATTTTCACCTCTGAAAAAGTATATGATGGAACTACATCCCTGGACGTTACACCGGGTGTTCTGTTTGGTGTTGAAACAACTGATGCTGACAAGGTCATTTTGAATGCAAGTGCTGTATTTGATAATGCCAGAGTTGGAACTGGAAAAACCATTACGGTAAGTTACACCCTGAGCGGTTCATCGGCTATTAACTATGCTGTTCCTCCTGGCTATACCGTTACTAATGGAGTGATAACCGGCAAACCGCTGGCTGTTGTCTCATTGAAATTAACTACCGGTAAAGTCTATGATGGAACTGCCGATGCAATCTTCTCTGTCGGAACTTTGTCCGGTGTTGAAGCTATTGATACTGATAATGTGCTTTTGTCGGGAACAGCTACTTATGATAATGCAAATACCGGTATCAATAAAATTATATCGGTGGCATTTACAATCACCGGTACTGCCTCCGGTAATTACCTGGCACCCGCAAATTATACCATTACAAATGGTGAAATAACTGCCAAACCATTGACAATAAACGATCCTGTTGTTGTTACAGATAAGATGTTTGATGGGAATACCGGTGCTGTAATCACCACAACCGGTAATTTAGCAGGAGTTGAAACTGTTGATGCAACAACGGTAGGTGTTACTGCACTCGCAAATTATAACAGCAGTTCTGTTGGAACCAATAAAACAATTACTGTAGTTTATACTTTAAATGGTGCTTCCATGACAAATTACATTGCACCGGCTGATTTTATTATTGCAGGTGCTAAAATATCCGATAACGTTACTCTGAATCCGACTATCACATCAACATCAGGCTGTGAAGGCTCGTATCTGGATCTGGAATATAACATTCTGACAGGAACTCCGACTCAGTATAAAATAACTTTCGGTGCTTCTGCCCTGGCAGCAGGAATTCAGAATATCGGGTATACCGATTTGCCTTCACTGGCTTTCTCGGGAGTGCTTCCGGTTACAATACCAAAGGGTACTAAAGATGGCGTTTATCAGGGAACTCTGGTAATGAGAAACGAATTGGGCATTGAAACTGTGGAGTATGCCTTCCAGTTTACCATCAATGTTTCTTCCGACCTGATCATTCCTAAGTTTGATGATGTGGTGTTGTGTGACAACAGCAGCAATAACTTTGTAGACTACCAATGGTATAAAAATGGAGTGATTATTGATGGTGCTACCAAACAATTTTATAACGACCTGGATGGTTTAGTTGGATCCTATTCGTTGAAAGTAACCACTACCGATGGACAGACACTCTATACCTGCGCTAAGGAACTGAATATAGTCCTGACACAAAAAATAAGCGTCTATCCTAGTCCGCTGAAAGTAAGCGAGCCATGTACGGTTAAAATGTCAGGAACGACCATTGCCGAACTCGTAGGAGCTCAACTGTCGGTTTACTCACTGCAAGGTGTTCAGATTTATCATTCCGACAAGGTAGAAAGACTCAATACTGTTTATTTACCTGCTGTTTCCGGAATCTATCTTGGAAATGTAACTACGGCAAAAGGACAGGTATTCCCATTCAAAATAATAGTAGAAAAATAATTAAAAGAAGTTCACAGAGTTAGAAACAACTCTGTGAACTTTCCCTAAACTTAGTGATAACCTCATAGTAAATAACTAAAAATGAAAAAACAACTCATACTAGTAGTCACATTACTTATCTATGGTGCTTTACAGGCCCAGGAAACAGGAAATTATCTCAATTTCAATGTTGGAGGTGGAATTCATAATCTCTCTTATTCACTCCCGAACGTAATAGGAACTCAAAAAGGGCAATTTGGATACACTATAAATGCAGGGTACAGCTATTTTTTCACTCCGCAATGGGGGTTGCATACAGGCCTTGGATTTCAATCGTTTAATTCATTATCCACGTTGAACTATTTGTCGAGTACACCTGATATAGACACCGATGGGAAAAGCTATACGTTTAAAGCCAATTATAAAAACTGGCAGGAAAGACAACAGGCATTGTTTGTTGATATTCCCCTGACAATCCAATTTAAGATGCCCCTTTCAAAGAAAATGGGCCTGTTAACTTCTGTCGGTGGGAACATATCATTTCCTGTCAATTCAGGTTTTAAGACTACCGGTGGAGAGTTAGTGACCACGGGTTTCTACCCTCAGTACAATGCTGAGTTATACGATCTGCCTCAACATGGTTTTTCAACGATGACCAAAACATTTACGGGAAATCAATCGATAAAAACGGCATATATGGCCATTGCCGATTTAGGAGGGCTTTATAAACTAAACGAGAAACTGGATCTGTATGGTGGTGCCTATATCAATTATGGACTGAACAATATTTTAAATCCTAATACTAAATTAGTTTATCAACCGGCCCAACCGAATGGTATCTATAACGGGGTCTTTGCATCAGGACTGACCACGAATGTCGTTCCCATTTCTGTCGGTTTAAAAGTAGGAGTTTACTGGCATTTTGGAGATAAAAAATCCACCCTTGATTTTGTAAAACCTGAGGATGCTAAAATTGAAGAACCTGCCGTTCCTTTAAAGGCAGTGGAACCTGTACAACCTGTTGAACCTGTTCAGACAGTACAACCTGTTGAAGCAGTTACAACTGTAGTTCCTGTTGAACCGGTACCAGTTGTAGTCCCTGTTCCGGCAGCAGAACCCGCTCAGGCAGTTCAACCCGTTGAAACGGCACCGATAGTACTTCCTGCCGAACCTGTTAAACCTGTAGAAGCTGTACAGCCGGCAGAACCCGTACAAACAGTAGAATCTCCGGTACAAACAGTGAATCCTGTTCCGGACGTTACGGTTGTTGAACAGACCCCAAAAGCAGTTGAAACTCCTAAAGAGTTAGTTGCTGAACAACCCGTAACCCAGACAGTAAATGCCGAAGAAGTTCAAAATGAAGATGCGTTTAAACAGGCACAAAAGATTGCTGAATCGATGAATTTAATGTTCGGATTTAACTCCTATCAGGTGAGGAATGCTAAAAATGATAAGATAAAAGAACTAAGCCGTATATTGAAAGATAATTCATACATCCATGTCCGTTTTGTAGGTCATACCTGCAATATCGGTACTCATGAGATTAATCTGATCTTTGGAATGAAACGTGCAAAAAGTGTTCAACAAAAATTCATTAATGAGGGAGTATCTGAATCCCAGTTGAGTGTCGAAAGTAAAGCCTATGACCAACCTCTGGTTCCAAATACATCCAAAGCAAACAGGGCAAAGAACAGAAGAGTGGAAATTAAAGTATTTAAGTAACAACCCCCAACCCCTGAAGAGGGGGTAAGAAAAGCTGAATGCAGATTTCTATCATTAGAAAAGAGACAGTTTAAAAAGTTATATATATAACTTTTTAAACTGTCTCTTTTCTAAAAGATAAGATCTCATCTTCCAGTCTCAGGCATCTATCAATTTTCAATATAATCTGCGACCATTTTAAAATTCATGGCATTGTTTTTCGAATTGAAAATATAAAAAGTATTGCATGTCAGCATAAAAATTTGTCGTTCAACTGCATCAACATGGATTTCTATTTAATGATAAACCTTAGACAAATTGGGAAATATCACTTATAGACCCTTGATTTCTGAGTCTTAAAACTCAATAAGCCTACAAACGGGGGTTAAATTGTTGTGCCAGTTTAAATTTTTTCCATTCTGTTAATGACATTCCTGTTTTGGAGGATACGGCACGTTTTAAAGAATTTACCGATCCAAATCCACATGTTTCAGCTAAAGATTCATTGGTGGAATCGGGGTTTTCCAGTATTGCCTTTTCCAGTTCCTCAATCCGGTACCCGTTTACAAAGGAGCAGAAGTTCTGATTGTACCTGCTGTTGATGATCCCTGAGATATACGACCGGTTGGTACCCACTGCCTTCACAATGTCCATGATGTTTAACTGGCTGTTGAGATGGAGTTTCTTTTCAACAAATTGAACCAGTATTTTTTGCAGTAATTTTTTTTGTGTTCCGACTGGAACTTCCTTCATACGGTTTAATTCCTCTGCATTGTTTTCCAGTTCAAAAGTAGGATTTAAAGGCTTTTGGGCAATGCCCATAAATCCTATAATAAATAAGTTTCCCGAAAATACAATCCACCCGGCATAGATGAATTCATCGTGATGCATCAGGTATTGCCTTCCCATCGCGGTAAAGGTGAAGGCTGCAATACCCATAAAAATGATCGAATAATTCAGCATTTTAGCATTGTTGAACTTTCCATCCTGGATATTGGAGTAAAATTCTTCTGCCTTTTCTCCATATTTGCGAATTAACCAATAATTACCTCTAACGGAAATCACTACCTGCAACAGATAGGTGATCCGGATCACAAGTCGTATAATGTTTAAAAATGCAATGTACGATGACTCAGAATGCGCCTTTTCATCGAATAACCACGCCCTGTATTCAGTAACAGGGGTTACATATACGCCAACAGCATAAATGGTGGCCAGAATAACAGGGATAGCCAGATAACGGACGTGCTTTTTAAACGAAAACGATCCATCCACGGTAAGCAGTCTGAAATAAATATAATAGACAGGAAAAACCAGCAGGGATGCATATTGCAGGACGATATCCGAATACGAATAAAGTGTTGGAAACGGCGAGAAATAAAAAAAATGGGAGATGAAAATAATAAACGGTAACAGCATGAACTTGGATAGAAACAAACGGGGTGCACAGAGTTTTTTCTTGTTACCGGATAGCGTGACGAACCAGAAAAGCGTAATGTAAATCGGGAATAAAAGAAGTATCGTTCGAATCATACAGAGAATTATTTACACAAAGATATATTAAATATCGAAAGAACATTTTTAAATGCCGAATGTCTTTTAATTTTTTTATATCATTTTATGATAATTCTTTGTGTTCCATGTTCCGGGTTCCGAGTTCCAAGTTTATTATTCCCGTTGGGTCTCGCGATTCCCATATCGCGAATAAAACCTGATCTTGCAATAAAATTTTATATTTGCAAACCCGCATCTAATATTTTTCATTTAAAAAAAACGTTTTTGTGTCTCGTACCTCGACGACAAAAAGTTTAACCCTTATTCCCGTTTGGTCTCGCGATTTCCATATCGCGTATATAACCTGATCTTTCAATAAATTTTTATAATTGCATACACGTATCTCTTATTTTCCATTTAAAAGAAAACGGTTTTGTGTCTCGTACTTTGACGACAAAAAGTTTAACCCTTAATCCCGTTGGGTCTCGCGATTTCCATATCGCGTATATAACCTGATCTTTCAATAAATTTTTTTAATTGCAAACACGTATCTCTTATTTTTCATTTAAAAAAACGTTTTTGTGTCTCGTACCTCGACGACAAAAAGTTTAACCCTAATTCCCGTTGGGTCTCGCGATTTCCATATCGCGTATATAACCTGATCTTATAATAAATTTTAAAAATCGCAAACCCGTATCTAATATTTCCCATTTGAAAAAACGTTTTTGTGTCTCGTGCCTCGACGACAAAAAGTTTATCCCTTATTCCCGTTGGATCTCGCGATTTCCATATCGCGTATATAACCTGATCTTTCAATAAATTTTTATAATTGCAAACACGTATCTTTTATTTTCCATTTAAAAAAAACGTTTTTGTATCTCGTGCCTCGTCGACAAAAAGTTTCTTTAACGCGAAACGCGGAACTTTGAACGCGGAACGCATAACTTCCACATTTCGTTTACATCCGGTTCGCATCCCATTCGCAAGAAAGTAAGAAGCAATTAATTATAAATTAATATGAAACCAATATATAAACAATATCTAATTAAAGTTTGCTTTTTAATTGCTTACTTATTGTTTATATATTGCTTATATATTGCTTATATCCAAATCGGATGCGAAACGGATGCGAATGAAAGGCGGATGAAATGGCGAGATTTGCAAAATATTTCTGAATTGGACTAAATAGTAAATTTTTTAAACTTATTCGGCTATTGAAGGATAAATTGAAATGAATTGGGGTAGATTAATTTTATAATTTACAATTGAATAAAGAGATGTAGTTTAATGTTGGAAGATAGTTTAAATATTCAATCCATAACCCCAAAAAATGATAGTTATGAGATGAAAAGTGCGTGAAATGTGTAGAAATTAGTTTTTATTTCATTCTGTTGATAAATACATTAACAAATTTATTGGTTTATTAAAAAGGAATATGTATTTTTGGAGTGTTATTTCCAATGTGCAAATTAAAACACACTATACCACTGCTTTATCAGAATGAATCCATGTTATCAACCCCAAACTGTTTTATTTAATTATGGCATAAACAATGGTGACAATCATTTAAATTTATTATACACAGCATTTTTTTGAAGTTGAAGTTTAATCTCAAACCTGTATTTAATGTTTTCACAAAAAGATTATTAAGTAGATTGGCTTAAATGAAATAAAACTCACCCTTCGCAGGAAATCTGTATAGGAAGATTATTTTAATGCCGAACAATTTAAAGCTATACAGGTACAAATAAAAAATGAAAACCTGATAAGGAAATTGACAGAACGGTTTACCGCTTTATGGATTGACTGAGTAGGAAACGTAGATTGTGGAGTGAAAATATGAAAAGGTTAATATTAATTGGGAATGGTTTTTATTTAACATATTAAGACAGTTCCTTGCGTTAATTACAAAATGACAATTTTAAAATACTAATACTAAAACGAAAAAGAAATTTGAACTATGAAAATCAACAATTAAAAAATGACCTATGAAAAGACTAATTTGGATTCAGATTTTATTGTTTATTGCAATTAACGGTTTTTCTCAAAATGAATATCTTCCCGGATATATTATTCTTAATACGAATGATACAATTCGGGGGAAAATAATTAACGAAAGAGATATCTTTTCCGGAGTATACTGTATCTTTCAAAATAATGACAGTAGTATTACAAGGCAATATATGCCAACAGAAATCAAATCTTATCTATTATCAAATAACAGATACTTCAAATCTAAAAGACTACTAATTGAAAATATTGAAAGAATTGTTTTCCTGCAGGTATTGCTTGAAGGTGAATTGAATATCTATAGATACAAAGATATTAATAGGAATTTACATTATTTCATTGAGAATAAGACATTAGGAATTTCTGAATTATGGCCGATAAAAGAGAGTCAGGAAGTATTCGAAAATCAACCCTATATAAAAACATTGAGACCTTTTATTGGAGTTTTAGAATATTATACCGCTGATGAGCCATCATTTAGAAATAGAATTAATAAGATGCTGGATTTATATAGTTCTACATTAATTGATATCGCAAAAGACTATCATGAAATTGTTTGTAAAAAAGGAGATTGTAAAGTATATTTTTATGAGTATTAAATAATACACCCTTTTTCATGAAAGTGTGATAATATAATTCTGTGGATAGTTCTGAACGAAGCTCACCTGATAGTTAAGGTTTAAACGAAGCGTTATTTGTGCTGAAACAGAAAAATTCAGATTTGTAGGTTCTGGTCAGTTGAAAACTGCATTAATTTTTATTCAGGGTTATGCTTTATTAAACTATCCCGTTTGTGGTATTAATATATATTAATTATGTTGGATTTAAGTGTTGGAAATGCAGATAAAAAGGAAAAAATGAATTATTAATGTTCTACTATAAAAACAGATTTTTCAAATGAAAACAGAACCCATAAAAAAATCACTTCCTTTCTTCTCTATTTTAATTTTATTGGCGGGTGTAGCCGGATCAATTGTTTTTACATGGATGGCAGGACAGAATAATCCATCAGGATTGTTGCGGTTGCTTTTTTTGGGCTGGGTGGTTTCTCCGTACCTCGCATTAGTGGCGATTCATTATTATTCAAGACTCCGGTTGGCTATTTCCGATGCGTTCTATTTTAGAATGATCTGTTTTGTAACGTTATTTTCCCTGTTGGCATACAGTGGTATATTTAGTCCAAAAGGGATGAAACCTGCTTTTGTATTCATGGTAGTACCGTTTATATCCTGGCTGATTGTTTTCCTTGTCAGTTTGTTCTCAAAGAGAAAAAAACTGAAAAGGTAAATCAACATATCCTGTTTCGTCCGGGTAGATTGAAGATCATTATTCGGAATTTCTGCTTAGCTCAAACTCACACCACTGCCTGTAAATTTAAACCCGAACGAAAAAGGGTTTTATCGTATCAAATAAAAAAATAATAAACCCCTCATCAGCTTTCTGAAACGAGGGGTTTGCTTTGTTATAAAGTTATGACATATTTTTATTCATAACTTTTCGGATTGAGTTCTTGCCAGATTACGTTATTCAAAAACGGTTACTTTTCACCGTAAATTATAAGTGCGCTTGAGTCAATATTTATAGCTCCATCAGGGTATTTTTGAGTCACTGACTGATACACTTCCCTTTTGATTTTTTCTTTCATCAACTCGTCTGCATTTCCATGCGAAGCAACAATCGGACCAGCAACCTCAGTTTGCATGTCCCAATAATTATCGAATGTTTTGCAATTCAGTATACCCGGAACTTCTTCCTGATAGATATTTTTCAATCCTGCCCTAAAGAATATATCTGCAATCAAACCCTCCTGAGCACACCGGAACATCCCGGGAGCTCCGGGTTGAGGAGCAGGTAACTCCATATTTCTGTTGATAGCTCCCATGATGGCTGTTACCCAGAAATTCTTTTCAGGTACATTCCATACAGATACGGCAATTTTACCTCCGGGTTTAAGTACCCTCACCATTTCTTTAGCGGCTAATAACATATCCGGAAAGAACATAAATCCAAAACGACAACTTATTGCATCAAAAGTATAGTCGTTAAAGGGCAATTCGCAAGCATCACTTTCCAGAGTCTCAATACCATCAATTCCACTGTTCGCTCCCTTTTAGCGTGCAATTGCAAGCATATTAGCGGCGAGATCGGTGATAATTACTTTTCCTCCATGTAACTTAGTTGCAATAGTTAACCCCGGTTCACCGGTGCCACCGGCTACATCCAGCACTACATTATTATCTTTAGGATCGTGTAAGCGAATGATTTCATTGCCCATTGGTTGTAAAAATCCATGAAGAGATCATCCCATTTTCTCCAGCCGGATGAAAACCTGTTCCAAGATTCCTTCTGCTGTTCGCGTATTTGTTCCATTTTATCATTTGTTTTTTAATTCTGTTAGTTGTTAGTGAAGTTTATTATCTGGAATTTAAATGACTGATATCAATTTCATGATATCAGTCATTTAAATTTTTGTAATTAGTAATTACATATTATTCGAATCTTTCATTGTTGTTTCTTTATCCTTCATTTTTACAGGTTTCAGGATAGTAACAATAAGTTTTACAGTAGTTGTACCCACATTTTTAAGGGCATGTGTTTCAGGTGCCATATACATGGCATCGCCTTCGTTCAACTCCATAACTTTTGGTTCTTTACCCTGTTCGGTAATTTCCATTTTACCTCCGGCAAGTACATATCCCACATTTTCAGGGTCCTGATGCATGGGCACCACATAACCGGGTGTAAATTCAACCTCAATGACAGTTACTTTTTCATTATCAAGAATTACTTTTGAATTATCGTTCATTGCATCTTTTGCCATATCCTGTGCATTCAAATCTAAACTGAATGTAAGAATTATTCCAATGAACAAAGACTTATAAATCATACTGATTGCTTTCATAATGTTTAATATTTAAATAGTTCTACTCATAAGGCTTTTCGATTCTGCCCCTGCATTTTTAGAATGGTCACAGGTTTCAATTTTTATTAATGTCTTAAAGATATCGACGGTTTTAAACTTTTCGTTTTGTTTAAACATCTTTTTTCTGTAAATGTTTATCTTATGGAATCAAACTGACAAACTTTATTTTAATTTATCAAACTTGTATGAACTCAACGAAAAAATAATTACATAAATATTAATACCCGCACTTTCGGATTTGTCCATCATTAAATGAAAAAGTGGTATAGCCATAAGGTGGAAATTAGACTTCCACCTTCTTGTATTGTAAGTATTTGCAATTCGAATCATACAAATAATAAAATAATTATTCATATATTTGCAACGGAAAAACAGGAGTGTAATTTATCCCGGAAATCATATAAAAAGAGAAGTTTATTCTGATTCCCTATCAATGGTGGAATGTGCGGAACTGCTTTCATTTACAATTTACAGAAACTGATAAATGAATCCTTTCATTTATCCGGTTGCATTGAAGATTTGCAGTCTGTGGAATGCGCAAATTTGGAACCAGGGTCGGAAAAATGTTTGCATTGATAACTGAATTGAAAAATTACAACAATAAATTTATTGGATTATGAAAACACGTAAGATTTGTTTTATTTCACTTTTAATAATATCATCACTGATGGTAGTTGGACAAGAACATATGCCATTTGTATGGTTCCCTAATTCTCTACATTATGAGTTAATGTTTGACAAAAAAAATGCGAATGATTATTCGGAAATAGAAGGAAGTCCTTATTTAAACAATGAATTTATAAATGGTGCATATTATATGAAGGATACATTGGCTGTCCAACTTCCTACCCGATACAATATCTACTCCGACCAAATGGAATATAGGCAGGATGGAGTTAATTATGTAGTGGGTAGTCCCCAAAACCTCTCCAAAATAGTATTGGGTGAATCGACGTTTGTTTATCTGCCATTTATTGGAAAAGGAGGCTATTATGAATTAATTGAATCGGGAAAATACAAGCTTGTTCAAAAAAGGAGAGTAGATTTTAAGCCTTCTGAAGGTGCAAAACCGTTAGTAGGGCTTACTAAATCAAGTTTTGAAAAGTATCCGGATGTGTTCTTTCTGGTGAACCATCAAAACCAGGCGTTAAGAATCGGGAATATGAATTCTATCATAAATGCTTTGTCGGATCAAAAGACAAAAATTGAAACTTTTATTAAGCAGGAAAAAATTAGTAATACAAAAAAAGAAAATCTTATTAAAATTACCAACTACTACAACAGCCTGTAAGGTTTTCGGTTAACTCGTTAGTTGGCATTGGTAAGCTGAATCAATTACCTAAAAGGAAAACGGCAAGGGTCGCAATAAAAATTTATAATTAGAATGAAAACTCTGTCATAATATAATTAATATGAAAAATTCGGACACACAAAATCAGCGTATTGCAAAA
>Ga0302215_10002702_pt1 | contig 12123 bp, 4 predicted proteins | sample II_Fen_N3_1_FD_194580 | JGI IMG/M metagenome (GOLD analysis project Ga0302215, IMG submission 194580) | Peat permafrost microbial communities from Stordalen Mire near Abisko, Sweden - II_Fen_N3_1 | ecosystem: Environmental > Terrestrial > Soil > Wetlands > Permafrost | place: Sweden: Abisko... | reverse complement strand
TATTCCCTATGTCAAACTGGGCGGTAAAATCCTGTACCGGTCTTCCGATATTGAGAAACTGCTGGAAGAAGGCTATCGGGATAAGTTTAAGTAATGGCGTGGTCTGACAAGCCATTTACCGCAAAATTTATTCTCGGACAACCGGTTATTCCCGTGGGCTTCCGCCCCTCCTAACGGGCTGGGAAGCCATGAGCGGGAAATAACCGAAGTTGGACGGGAAATAACTTTTACGCCGTTATGAAACGGCAGGTTATGAGTTGGATAACCTGCCGTCGTTATGTGGAAAAGATCGGTCAATTCAATAGCTGATTTTGAATATTCAAACGTGATTATTACCTCCAGCCTCAATGAAATGCATAATACTACTCTGGAGAAACATGTACCATTCATCAGAAAATAGAAAATGTTAGGAGTATAACCTCGGCTATCTTTCTGAAATATTTTTACCTTAAGTATTTTATCGACTTCGTTGTGAGATCCGAGGAGTGATCTCCGATAAGTAAGCGGCATTTTGTGCGCAGTGATTACTATTTGTGCTTAGTGATAACGTGCAAATATGGCAATTTCCGTTCCTTTGCTGCGCGGAAAAAAAGATACTGCCGTCCTGCTTGACATGCGGTATTTCTATAAAATAACCCCGGTACATAGATTTGGGATGAAGGCACAAAAAGAATATCGTATGACGGATGCTTGTACTCTGGCTCAACGCCAGACGAAAGTGGCTGTATGTCCGGTTGACATAAGCTATTGCAAAACCTCCACCTCCGTGCAGCTACGATATGTTGCCACAAGCTGGTCGGTATTCGTTCAGCGGGAAATATACTTTCAGGTATTGATGCTTAAAGCGGAAAGACGTTTCTCCCGCGAAATTCAGGATATCCACGTTACAAATAGCCGGGTAAACAAGGCCGGGCTTCCATCGGTGCGAGTATCAAACCGCGACTTGTGCAAAGCTCTCGATGTGGACGGATTAATCCGTGTTCACATCACGTTTCCGCGCCCTATTGCCCCAAAAGGGTTGCCCGGGGTTGTTGCCTATGCATGCCGCCGCTTAACGATTTGCAGGTTTGGACTCACAATCAGTGCGTATGACGCCGCGAGCGATCAGGTATTATGGAGTAGTAAAATAAAAAAAACGGTAACAGCATGGCAAATATTCGGTTATGTAAGTAATGTATTAAAGCAAAAATGTGAACAAATGCCCTATATCACTACCTGACTATAACGCTAATCCGGCTTGCGCAACGAGGCCGGTACATGGAGCGAAGTGGTAGTTGTGATGGTAGCGTAAGGTGCAACCTCTACGAGGTTGCTTTCGGGATGGATGAACGGCTTTTCTATTGATATTGACTACCTACGGCAAAATTATTTGCAAGACGATTTGCCCGTTAGGGCATACATATCAATAGAAGAACATGGACAAACAACGAAATGAATTGCCCGATAGGGCATAAATAAAGATAAAACATGAATGTTCCCGATAAATTCGGGACAAGCTCTACGGACAATAAAACATTAGTACATGTTTATTCAATGGATATATAACTCCTGATTCACATTAAATATTGAAATAGAAACAATTAATACATATAAATAATGAAAAAACTTTTACTCTTCTTATTTGTAATAAACCTTTCGCTTAACACCTGGGCTACTGACTTTACGATTAACGGTGTGAATGCCTTGCAGTTCGATGGTGCGAACAACTACGTCGCCATCCCCTCGGTTGCAACCAACCTTAGCACCTTCACCATCGAGGCGTGGGTGCGCCCCAATGCCGTTCCCGCTTCGGGGTTTGTGGCCATCTTGAATACCACCTCGTGGGATGCCACCAACGGCAGCTCAATCCATTTTCAGGTCGAGAATAGTAATCTGATGCTTGCTGTTTACGGTATCACGGGTGGATTTCCTTACTCAGGCTACACGCCAACCACCTGCTGGCAGCACCTTGCCGTTACCTACGACAAACCCAACAGTTTGGTGAAATTCTACGTTAACGGTACACTTGTTCAGAGCGTAAGCCGAAGCCTTCCATTGGCTAAAATCGATGCGGCCAGTATCGGCTCGTGGAAGGGTACGGAGCGTTACTTTAACGGCACTATCGACGAGGTACGCGTTTGGAACACCGTGCGCACGGCTGCCGACATTACTGGCAACATGATGACCCCCTTAGTCAACCCCGAAAGCATATCGGGCCTTATCGCTTACTACCCCTTCGACCAAGGGGTTGCCGGCGAGGGGAATGCCACCCAAACCACGCTGCTCGATAAATCCGCAAATCACCTGAACGGAACGCTTAAAAACTTCTGGCTGGGCAATTACTCCAACTGGTGCGAACGAACCACAAGCGATAATGCGTTGCATTTTGATGGCACCGATGACTACGTTGACCTAAGCACATCACTGCCCGTGGACTACAGCAAAGGTTTTAGCTGTACTGCAATGGTGAAATGGGATAAGTTTAACTCATGGTCGCGGATTATCGACTTTGGCAACGGGTCAGCCTCCGACAATATCCTGTTTGCCAATTCCAGCACCTCAGGTACTCCCTACTTCGCCGTATATAAGGGGGGAGGCGAGACGCATATAAGTGCCACAAAGTCGTTAAATGCAAACCAGTGGTACAACCTGGCGGTTACCGTATCGGCTGCCGGAGTAGCCAAGCTCTATATCGATGGTGCGCTGAATAATACTGTTACGGGTGTGTCTCTCCCCAACACCATTGCTCGTACCAAACAATATATCGGTAAGTCCAATTGGGCCAGTGAAAGCTACTTTAGCGGAATGATGGATAACATCGGCGTATGGAACCGCGAGCTGACCGCAACTGAAGCCGCTGCCGGAGCCACCAATCTCACGGGCAACGAAGCGGGGCTGGTTTACAGCTACAAATTTAATCAGGGCTCAGCCGGCGGAAGCAACAGCAACATCACAACGCTGATTGATGGTTCATCATCGGCCCAAAACGGAACGCTGAAGAACTTTGCCCTTTCGGCATTGCAATCGAACTTCGTTAAAAACTTCCAAACACCCGTTATCTCCTCAATATCACCTTTACTAGGGGCTGTTAGCTCAGCTGTAACCATTAATGGGAGTAACTTCAACGCCATACCTGCAAACAACATCGTTTACATGGGCGCAGTTCGGGCAAATGTAACAGCGGCCACCCCAACCAGCGTAACGGCAACCGTTCCTGCGGGGGCTACCTTTCAACTATTATCGCTGATGGATGCCACCACTGGCTTAACCGCTTACTCGCCTCAGCCATTTTTGCAAACCTTTGCGGGTACACCCACCATTAGCATGGAAGATACAAAGACTTTTGCAACAGGAACGACTCCCGCGAGTGTTGCCATCTGCGATATCGATGGCGATGGTAAGCCTGACATGGTGACAACGAATAGAGACAATAACACCATTTCGGTTCTGCTAAGCACTTGCACGGTGGGCAACATTGGCTTTGCCGCTAAGATTGATATTGGAGTTGCCCAAAATCCAAATATGGTCATCGCCGGCGATATCGATGGCGATGGCAAGCTCGATTTGATAACAGCCAATGTTGGGAGTAACTCCATTTCGGTGCTTCGAAATACCAGCACGGTGGGTGCCGTAAGCTTTGCAGCAAGTGTTGACTACACCGTTGGAACTAACCCTTTCAATTTAGCCATAGGCGATTTGGACGGCGATGGCAAACCCGATATTGTAGTTGCTAATACCTTTTCCAGCTCCCTTTCGGTGTTTCGCAACACCTCTTCTGCTGGGAATGTCGCCTTGGCTCCCAAAATTGATATTGTAGTGGGTGAACGTCCCCTTGGTCTTGCCATTGGCGATATTGATGGCGATGGAAAGGCGGATATCGTTGAGGTTGAGATATTCGGTTGCAAGGTAGCAGTGCTACGCAATACCGGCTCGTGGGGTAGCATCAGCTTTGCCCCAAAGGTTGATTATCCGCTTGGAGGAAACCCCCGCAATGTTGCCCTTTCTGATTTCGATGGCGATGGGCGGCTCGATATGGCCGTAACCGTTCAATCGGATATGGCCGTTTCGGTATTCCGAAACACCAGTACCGTAAGCAATGTCAGCTTTGATGCAAAAATTAATCTACCATCGATAAACAATCTCGATGCAATCTCAATTGCCGATTTCAATGGCGATGGTAAGCCCGACATCGTAACATCAAGCTTGCCAGAATATTTTGCTTGTGTATATCCGAACTCAAGCACTATGGGGAGCCTTAGCTTTGCAACGAGGGTTGATTTTGGGTCCCCTTACGCGCAAAGCGTTCAGGCTGGTGATATTGATGGCGATGGCAAACCCGACATCATTGTGACTAACTGCAAAAGCGCCACCCATAATGTTGGAGTATTTCGAAACATTACAACCAATGGAGTTCTAAACATATCAGCAGCAACTGTCAGCATGAGGGCTAACGCAACAACCCGTGCGGTTGATGTAACCTGCAATACACCGTGGGCGGTTTACAGCCATGATTCATGGCTCGACGTAAACGCTACGGGCTTAACAGGTAATGGGAGAATCACCCTAACAGCATCTAGCAACTTTACGGGCATTACCCGAACCGCTATTGTTACCATTAAATCGGGCATCCTAACAAGAACAATTACTGTTCTTCAGGTAAGCAGTGCTGTGCCAACGATAACCTCCACCTCATCGGTAAACGGAACAGCCGGAGCGGCCATAACCATTACAGGGAGCAACTTCAACACCACCCCATCGAACAACATCGTATTCTTTGGGGCTACGCGCGCTACCGTAACCGCAGCCACGGCAACTAGCCTCACGGTAACCATTCCCGCTGGGGCAACGTACCGAAACCTATCGGTAACCGATATAGTTACTGGGCTAACTGGCTACTCCACGCTACCATTTAACCCTACCTATAATAATACATCCGCCGTACTATTCGACCCCAAGGTCGATTTCGCCTCAGCGGAAATTCCATCGTTCTCTGTTATCCATGACCTCAATGGCGATGGCAAACCCGACCTCGTAGCAGTTAACCTTGCCGCTAATACGGTATCGGTGCTCAGCAATGCGAGCTCAGCAGGAAGCCTTGCCTTTGCGCCAAAGGCGGATTTTGCAACAGGGTCGCTCCCATTCCATGTTGCCGTTGGCGATTTAGATGGCGATGGCCTGCCCGACCTAGCCATTACTAACCGTAGCAGTAATACCGTATCGGTGCTACGCAACACCTCTACTTCGGGCAACATTAGCTTTGCCCCTAAAGTCGATTTTGCTACAGGAACATCGCCATACTACGTAGCCATTGGTGATATTGATGGCGATGGTCGCCTCGACTTAGCGATAGCCAACAACCAGAGCGGCTCGGTTTCGGTGATAATCAACTCTGGCTCGGCAGGCAATATCAGCTTTGAGCCTAAGATTGATTATACTGTTGGAACGAGCCCTACAAGTGTTGCCATTGCTAACCTCGACGATGATGGTAAGCCCGACCTAGCTGTAACAAACTATACCTCAAATACGGTATCGATACTAAAGAACACCAGCACTAGCAGCGTTAGCTTTGCCGATAAGATTGATATTGCAGTTAGCTCCAACCCATTAAGTATCTGCGCAGGCGATTTTGATGGCGATGGTAAAGCCGACCTGGCCACGGTCAACTACGGCTCGTACACCGTTTCGGTGCTGCGGAATACCTCATCGGGCGGTGCAATTGGCTTTGCCGATAAGGCCGATTACTTTACTGGCGATAATCCCAAGAGCGTTACCGTTGGCGATATCGATGGCAACGGCAAGCCCGACCTGATTGTGGCCAACCTCGCCTCCGAAAATATCTCGCTGCTGCGCAACACCTCTACCACTGGGGCTATCAGCTTTGCCGATAGGGACGATTACGCCATAGGCTCAGGTGTAACCAACGCATCGATGGCCGATTTGGATGGCGATGGCAATCCCGACTTCGCAATAGCAAGCGCATCAACAAAAAACATATCGGTGCTGCGCTTTACCACAAAGCCAACGGTAAACCTTTCGTCGCTAGTTGCACGCGTAGGCTGGGAGGCCAACAGCACAGCTACGATAAAGGTAGCCGCCAACATCGGTTGCTCAGCAAGCAGCAATCAGCCTTGGCTTACCGTAAGCCCAGCCTCGTTGACTGGTAACGGAACGTTCACCTTTACGGCAACAATCAACGTGGGTATCAATAAGCGAGAGGCATTGGTTACCGTTTCGGCTTCGGGGTTAACCAACCAGGTGATAAAGGTTACGCAATCGGGCGGAAATCCACCCATTATCACCTCGCTAAGCCCTGCAAGCGGTGGAGTTGGAACGGTAGTGACTATAAACGGGAGCAGTTTTAGTTCAGTACCAGCCGAAAACATCGTTTACTTTGGCGCTGTTCGCGCAACGGTAAGCGCAGCAACGGCAACCAGTTTAACGGTTGCAGTACCCGCAGGAGCGGGGTCAGTTGTACCGGTTACAGTAGTTATTAACGGTGGAATAGGCTACTCAACCACCAGCAGCCCCCCCCGATTCACCATAACCAGCACGCCCAACCCCGCCTTAACCTACAAAAGGACTGATATTCCGGTTGGCGAAGAGGCCGATGATGTTGCCGTTGGCGATTTTAACGGCGATGGCAAGGCCGATATTGCCGTATCAAACTACTACTCGCATACCGTATCCATTCTAGAGGGCAACGGCGATGGTACGGTTAAGGGTAAAGTCGATGTCGGAGTCGGAAGTTTTCCCCTTGCTTTGGCCGTGGGCGATGTAAACGCCGATGGTAAGCTCGATTTGGTTTCAACCTGCTATAACTCCCCTGTGGTAAGCGTTCTTCTAGGCCATGGCGATGGAACGTTTGAGAATAAGGTTGACTTTGGAGTTGGAAATTCGCCTAACGCGATTGCCATTGCCGATTTTAACGGCGATGGGAAGGCCGATTTGGCCGTATCAAACTATGACAATAATAACATAAGTATCCTGCTAGGCAATGGCAATGGAACATTTGCCCCAAGGGTTAACTACGCTACGGGAAGAATACCCCAAGCGCTAGTTGTAGGCGATTTTAACGGTGACCATAAGGTTGACTTTGCGGTTACTAGCGGTCAAACCAACATGGTTTGTATTCATTTAGGCCGGGGCGATGGAACGTTTGCCGCGAAGGTTGACTATCCGGTAGCCACTGACCCTATGGCGTTAGCCGTTGGCGATTTTAACGGCGATGGCATACTCGACCTGGCAACCGCCAATTCCTCATCGAACAGCGTTAGCTTACTAGAGGGGAACGGCAACGGAACATTTGCCCCAAGGGTCGATTACCCAATGGGCGATGGTTCGAGCCCTAACTCATTAGCCGTTGGCGATTTTAATGGCGATGGCTTTGCCGATTTAGCCGTTACAAATCGCAACTGGAATGGCGTTGGCCTACTCCAAGGCGTTGGCAATGGAACCTTTGTTAGGGGGATAGATATCGCTGTTGGGTCAAATCCTTACGATATAGCCTTTGGCGACTTTAACGGCGATGGCCTAGCCGATATGGTAACAGCCAACGATGCCTCTAACGATGCCACCATTCTGGTCAACAGCTCTGTTGTAGTTGCCACTAAAGGAGTAGCGGATATAGGTTCAACCACCGCTACAGTTAACGCAACGATTGCTAGCATTGGCTTTTTACCTATCGTTCAGCACGGCGTGGTGTGGAGTAAGGCAACCAAGCCCGAGGTGAATTTAACCACCAAAACGGAGAAAGGCTTTATCACAGGGTTAGGCTTCACCTCATCAATTGCCGACTTAGAACCTCGAAACAAATACTACGTTAGGGCATACGTCACCAACCTCGATGGGACGAGCTACGGCAACGAGCTTTCGTTTACCACCCTCTCGGTTCCCGATGCACCAACAGGAGTAACGGCAACTTGTGCCAATAGTAAAACAACCGTAACATTCACCGTTCCCGTTTTCGATGGGGGAACTCCAATTACCAATTACAAGGTAACAGCATCACCTGGAGGGAAAACGGCTACTGGCAGCACAAGTCCAATTGATATCACAGGGTTAACCATTGGGAACACCTATACGTTTACTGCTACCGCTACCAATGCCATTGGCGAGAGTTTACCTTCAATGGTTTCGGTTCCTTTAACCATTACCGATACCGAGAAACCTAGCATTGCTGGAGTTCCCGCAAATATATCGGTTAACACCGATGCGGGTCAGAGCTACGCAACGGTATCGTGGACTGCTCCTACAGCAGCCGATAACGTTGCGGTAACAAGCTTTACCACCGACCATGCAATCGGTTCACAGTTCCCAGTTGGCGTAACAACCGTTACCTACACCGCTAAGGATGCTGCTGGTAATACTACAACTGCAACCTTTACCGTAACGGTTACCGATAACGAGAAACCAGTGATAACTGGTATTCCTGCCAACATCACTGTTAATATTGATGCAGATAAGAGCTACGCAACGGTAACTTGGACAGCCCCCACAGCCGCTGATAACGTTGCGGTAACCACCTTTACCACCGACCATGCAATCGGCTCGCAGTTCCCCATCGGAACAACCACTGTGACCTACACCGCTAAAGATGCTGCTGCGAATACCACAACAGCAAGCTTTACCGTAACCGTTGCTGACAACGAGAAACCCGCTTTATCATCAACCCCTTCGAATATTACGGTTAATACTGATGCGGGGATGAGCTATGCCGCCGTTATATGGACAGAACCTGTTGCTACCGATAATGTTGGTGTGTTAACTTTTACATCCAACCATGCAAACGGCTCGCAGTTCCCAGTTGGCACAACGGCAGTTACCTATACCGCCACCGATGCTGCTGGCAATTCGGATAAAACAAGCTTTACCATAACCGTAGTTGATGCCGAGAAGCCTGTGATTACAAGCATTCCCTCGGACATCAACGTAAGCACCGATGCAGGTAAAGATTATGCTACCGTAACCGTGGGTGCTGCTACCGCCACCGATAACGTGGGTGTTATCAGCTTAATAGCAACACCTCGTCCAGCAGCATTCCCCGTTGGTTCAACCATTATAACCTACACGGCAATGGATGCTGCAGGGAATATCGCAACCCGAAGCTTTACTGTAACCGTAACGCAGGCGGCAGGGGCAGCAACGCTTAGCGTGTCGGCACCAATGGTGTATGCTGGTGCTGAGGGTGGTAACACTCCTTCGGTGGAAATTTTTTCCAACACAACATGGAATGTGGCAAGCGATCAATCGTGGCTTACCATCAACGCTGCAACAGGAACCGGCAACGGCATGCTTACCTTTGCCGTAGAAGCTAATCTAATGCAAACGCCCCGCACAGCTACCGTTACTATTTCGGCTCCGGGTGCAACAAGCAAGATCATTACCGTATCACAAGCACCTGGATCCGCTACGCTTAACCTGTCAGCTACCACAGCAAGCATTGCGGCGTCAGTAGGCAGTACGGCTACCGTTGATGTAACTTCAAATACCAGTTGGACAGCCACTAGCGACCAATCGTGGCTTACCGTAAGTCCTGCCTCGGCAACAGGCAACGGTACGCTTACCTTTACCGCCGCGGTGAATACAACCACGGGAACGCGCACGGCTACTGTTACCGTTTCGGGTACAGGCGTTGCCAGTCAGACTATTACCATTACACAAGCGGCGGCGGCTACCTATGTCATTACAGCAAGCATAAACCCTGCAAACTCAGGTGCAGTTACAGGTGCAGGGTCGTACAACCCGGGCGATAATGTTACTTTAACCGCCACACCAAACACGGGCTACAGCTTTGTAAACTGGACGGAAAATGGTGCGGAAATAGTTTCGAATGATGCAAGTTACTCGTTTACGGCCTCGGCCAGCAGAACACTGATTGCTAACTTCCACGCAGTTGTTGTGCCGGCTACCTATGTCATTACGGCAAGTGTAAGCCTTGCAAATTCCGGTACAGTTACAGGCATAGGTTCGTACAACTCGGGCGATAATGTGACTTTAACCGCCACATCAAACACGGGCTACAGCTTTGTAAACTGGACGGAAAATGGCGCGGAAGTTTCGACCACGACTAGTTATTCGTTTACCGCTTCGGCCAGCAGAACACTGGTAGCTAACTTTAAAGTAGATGTAGTGCAGTATAGCATTGCAGCGAGTGCCAGCCCTGCAAGCTCAGGTACAGTTACAGGTGCAGGGTCGTACAACTCGGGCGATAATGTGACTTTAACCGCCACACCAAACACGGGCTACAGCTTTGTGAACTGGACGGAAAATGGCGCGGAAGTATCGACCACGGCTAGTTACTCGTTTACCGCCTCGACCAGCAGAACACTGGTAGCTAACTTTAAACTGATTGCAACAGGTATAGACGAGGTTACAGGGACAAACTCCATTAGTATCTATCCTAATCCTACCACTGACCATTTCGCAGTAAAGGGGCTGGACAAAGCCGCTACATTACAGTTGTTCGACATTTCTGGCAAATTATTGCTAACCAAAGAAGTGAGCGATGCTTCTCCCGTATCAGTAAGTAGCCTTGTCCGTGGCATGTATATCGTGAAAGTAGCTGGTAGAAAATTTAGGTTGATAAAGAAATAGCGTAAAGATTTTGAATTATTGAATAATCTTGCAAAGAGCCGCCAATCGGAAGATTAGCGGCTCTTTTACTATCAAAAAAGCAGATGCAGAACAGCGATGATCTGGCAGCCCCTTTTGTCCCATTTTCATTAGTTGTCCGAGGATATTTTTCAATTAAATAAAAAATTAGTAATTTTGAAAACCAAATAGAATAAAATACTGCCGCTATCCGGCAATTATTGATTTTGCGTAATATCTTCCCTATGGCTAATCTTTTTTATATATCAGAGATAATATTAAGCACCATGTGTTTGCTTATGGGTATCATCTTTGGGGTTGTCCCTGTTCCGGCTAACAAGCATTTGGGCAACTACCGCATTTCATTAAAGATACTGTCGGTCGATTATATTGTGATGAGCCTATTGAACCTGTATTTAATCTTGTTTGTGTGGGATCAACCTTTTATTGGATATTTCAATTTCGTTCGTGTGCTGATTTGTTCATCTCAGGCATTTCTTTTTGCTTTTGCGATGTTCAACCTGCTCGATCCGCAATACGTAATTCCCCGAAGGTTATGGCGAAACCTTCTACCTTTAGCCGCGTTCACGTTGGCTTATATAACCAGCCTGCTTATCTTTGGCAATTCTGAAATTCAAGACTTATCAAAACTAGATGAAGGTATCTGGCATCCTACGATTATAATCAGAATATTCTTTTTTCTTTTTTATGCTGTTCAAGTGGGTTACTATAGCTATCTGTTATACCGCACTGATAGAAAGTTCAAGCATGAGATGGAGAATTACTTTTCGGACACTCACCAATTCAACCCGAAAAGTTTTCAAGGGTTATCAGTCGGTTTGGTTCTGTTTGGAGTAATTGCTTTAATTTTCCTTTTTCTGCCTTTTAGTAGTTATGATTTTGGGTTAACTCTGCTGACAATAGTTTTTTATTTCTTTTTCGCCGTAAAATTTATTAACTATCCCAAACTATTCCTTGTAATTGAACCGGCAATATACCCCGACCCTGAAAACGACTCCACGGAATTTGTAAAGGCTGAAGATATTGATGTATTAAACCTGCAACGCCCCCGAAATAATTGGATTGGCCTGAAAAATATCATTTTAGAAGAAAAGTACTATCTCAAAGAGCAAATTACGCTTGAAGAAATGGCTCAGACATTAAGAATCAGTCGCAATACGCTTTCTAACCTGATTAACTCTGAAGAAAAGCAAAATTTCTATAGTTGGATAAACTCACTCAGAATAGAACAAGCCAAAATACTCTTCCTCGAACGCCCCGACTACACAATTGGTCAGATAGCCCAATTAACCGGTTTTTCCGAAACAACAAACTTCAGCCGCACGTTTAAAAAAATAACCGGACATACTCCATCTGATTGGCGTACGATTAATTCATAATCTTATCAGTATTTTAGGGATTTTCGTGTTAGATAGCATTCTAAGCAACCACTTCCGAAATATCTCCGCCCTATGCGACTGCACCCGAAAAGCAACAGCTATTATCATTTCTAATCCGTAATACTCAGGGTACACTTTTTGCCCATCGACAGTG
>Ga0302215_10002700_pt1 | contig 12125 bp, 10 predicted proteins | sample II_Fen_N3_1_FD_194580 | JGI IMG/M metagenome (GOLD analysis project Ga0302215, IMG submission 194580) | Peat permafrost microbial communities from Stordalen Mire near Abisko, Sweden - II_Fen_N3_1 | ecosystem: Environmental > Terrestrial > Soil > Wetlands > Permafrost | place: Sweden: Abisko... | reverse complement strand
TCCCATACTCATTGGATCCGACGAAACAGGCCTGTAATTAGCCCTGATGGAATTACGCATAGCCCCCGGTGTATAATCCATTGGCCCTGCCATCATGCGGATAAACGGAATACTGACGGTATAACGTGGTTGGTCTTCGGTAGCCCATTTATAATTTTCCAATCCTTTTACACCTTCAAAGCCAATCACATTCGGATAAGTTTTCTGAAGACCTGTGGGTTTGTATATACCGTGGTAATCGACCATTAATTGATATTCAGCTGCTTTTTTAGCAATGGCATAGGTTGACGCAATCACCAGTTGGTCATCACGATCGAAGAAATCTATCTTAAATCCTTTAACTCCCATTTTTGAATAAAGCGGAAATACAGTATTCATTTGATCGGCTACGGTGGACCATGTAGCCCAAAGAATCACATCTACCTTGTTTATTTTTCCATAATCAATAATAAGCTGAAGATTGACTGCGGGTGATATTTTTGAAAGATCTGTACCGACCGACCAACCTTCGTCCAGAATGATATAGCTGATTTTGTTGGCTGCCGCAAAATCAATGTAATATTTATAAGTTTCAGTATTGATACCAGCTTTAAAATCGACATGGGTAATGTTCCAGTTATTCCACCAGTCCCAGGCTGCCTGTCCGGGTTTGATCCATGAAACATCTGAAAGTCTGGAAGGTGATGCCAGTTTTTGTACCATGTCGTTATTTAATAATTCTTTGTCATGTTGACTAATCACAATAGCACGCCATGGAAAACTCCGGTTGCCCGAAGTCTTTGCAATATACCCGGCTCTTTTGGTAGGGATGAGATTCATATTGTTATAACCACCGTTTTTAGTTTCCAGTGGATAGGATGCAAAGACACCCATAAATCCTTTGCGTGTCTTGTTTATATTCAGGTACATGCCTGGGTAATCTTCCAGATCGGCCTCAAGAATCACCACTTTGTTGTTATCTCTTACATCAACCAGCAAGGGTAGGAATGCCAATGAATCAGGGGCAAATTGAGAGATAGTACTTTCTTTATAAAGTGCTTCAAACGACGTATTAAATATTTTTCCATCCCTGTAATCCCACATATATGGGATAAAAGCTTTATAATCATCTGTGAAATTGAAATTGGCTTCTTCGTTTTTTACAATGATTTCTCCTTTTTTCTTTGTGAAAAAACGATATGCCACCCCATCATTATAAACTCTGAATTTTAACCCGAAATCATTATTGCAGGTTAATGTAAGCTGGTTATATACATCCTGAATAGTTGCTTTTTTGTAATTCAAGGCAGGAATGTTGGAGTTGATTTTATCAGTTGTTGATGAAATAATACGTGCGTTATCACCTAAAATATCCCCATTGTCAAGTTGAAGTGAAATAGCCGAAGATGCCAGTATCTGTTTCTCTTTTAGTTGTACCGACCATGTCAGCTTCTGGCCGGTTGCTACTTTTAGCGTTATGTTTCCATCAGGCGATTTTAATACGAAATCTTTCGCTTTTTGTGCCGTAAGAAATGATGTACTCAGTAAGAGTATTGCAATAAATCCGGTTAATTTGTTTTTCACGTTTAATTTAAGATTATGAAGTTAATTTATTGTTTGAATTTAGTACTTTTAAAAAATCAGGCTATTTCAGGTAAAGCTTTAAAATTAATTCTGTTTTTTGAATAATCTTGTACCATCTTATTTATCAAAACGTCACAAGGTTTCCATCGAAAAATTATACTGCAAATATATTAATATTTAACTAATATTTTATCAATAAGTAAGTTTTATTTTTAAAATGCAATAAATTGCAACTATGATAATTAACGACAAAAGTATACCAAAATAATACTTTCTATAAAGGGTGTATTCTATCAAGGGGATTAAAAACGAAAAAAGCAACTCATTTCTGAATTACTTTCTCGAATACCAGACGTGTTATGAACCCTGAATCTTTTAATTTCTACATATCAATGCATTGAATTTCATACTTTTTTTTGTTACAATTAAATGATGAATAAATATACTTACTCTACTATTTAAAAAATGATGAGATAATTAATAAAATGGTTGAAAGTAAAATCTATTCGGAGTAATTGCAGAACATACTAAAGTGATTTCCGGATAATCAGATTCCATGGATTTTCAATTGTTTCGATTTTTTTAATATTGATCAGTGATGCCATGGTTTTGCCCATCAAATTAAAATCGGTTGATAAGGTGGTAATTCCACCCGCCAGAATTTCTTTCATAGGAGTATCATTGTATGAAATAATCCCGAAATCTTCTCCCGGAATCAGTCCCTGCTTTTCTGATTGTTTTAATAAATTGACCAGGTCTCTGTCATTTACCACTATAAAGACTTCGCCTTTTTGAATGGTTCTGTTTTTTGTAGTCAGGATATACTCATTGCCAAAATTATATTCCTTAGAAAAGGCACATAATCCTTCATACCTTTCAGTTGGCTCTTTCTCATCCTTTTGAACCATATAGATATGATTGTATTTTCTCAGATATTCCAAACCGGAGACCAGGGCTTCGTAGGTGTCTTTTTCAAAATTCTGAAATACAGAGGAATACTTTCCCTTAAGTTCAGGATGAAAATGATCAAGTAAATATACGTCACCTGATAGTTTATTCAAAAGATTATCAACCCCTTCGAATTTACCCGACATGATGATATAAGTAGTGTATTTGTAATTTGCCTCATTCAGCAATGTGTCAAATACTTTCCGGTTGTAGTTGTGAAAATAAATGTCCACCATGGCTGAATCACCAATTGATTCCATGAAAGAGTTGTACAGGTCTTCCTTGAAGAAATTGAATTCGTTGAAAAGTAGAAAAATTTTATGTTTGAACTCCGTATTCGTGCTGGTGATATAGTATCCGACACCTTGATTCGAGTCAATGATCCCCCTGGTTTTCAGTTCACTCAACCCTGCAAAAACAGTATCACGTGAAAAGCTATATCTCTCCCTGAACTCATTTATAGATGGAATCCAATCACCTTTTTTCAATGTCCCGTTATTTATTCCATCAATAACATGGCTGACGATCTGCTTATATTTTGATTGATTCCTTTTCATTTTAACTGAATTATTTTGCAAAAATAGTATTTTTTTTTGCTACACCTTATATAATCTTTTGAACAACTTATTCTCTGCCACTAATGCTCTCAGTAATAATCTGAGAGTTTATTGACTCAAAGTATAGATATTCAAATATATACTGTTTGTTGTCTAAGACTCGTATTGGTTTTTATTCTCTAATAACCTGATTATTTTCTCCAATTTGTTTTATCTGTTTTTCGAATATTTGTTTCTTTTCTAGTCTGTTGACAGACAAATAATATCCCTTCACTATTAAAAAATCATAACAGTTCGTACCAGTACAAAATATTAATTCTATATTTACAGTCTGAAAAAAACATATTTAATTTTAATCCTTTTTTAATACTATTATGAGATCAACAATTTACTATTTAAGAAACCTGTTGGGATGCGTATGTTGCATCTTCATTTTAACAGGTCAGCAGGCATTTGCACTGGATCCACGGTTGACAATTGATGCAAGCCGTGTGATCAAAAGAATTTCACCACTCTTGTATGGTTCATGCATAGAAGATGTTAACCATGAAATTTATGGCGGCTTATATGATCAGAAAATCTTTGGTGAGAGTTTCGAGGAACCCTTTGCTGGTATAAACTTCGTGGGTTTCTCAAAATTCGAAGGCTCATGGAATCTTGTGCAATCAGTCGTATCGGTTCAGTCATGGCCCGGTGCTAAAATAGTAAGCGCTATCCCTGCTTTTACCGATGGTAGCGCTGAAGTGAATGTCAAATTTTCAAGTATATCGGGCGATAATGCCGGTTTAATATTCCATGTTTCCGATCCGGGGAATGGGGCCGATTCTTTCAACGGATACGAAATAGCCTTACTTCAGAACGGATCAAGGTTACGTCTGGGTAAACATCAACAAAACTATACTTTTTTACAGGAAGTGAATGTATCTTTCACACCCGGAGACTGGACAAACCTAAGAGTCGAAATGAAAGGTGGACGAATTCTTGTTTACGTCAATAAAGCAGTTACACCGGCATTAGATTTTACAGACAATAGTCCTATTTTAAACGGTACTGTCGGATTAAGAACCTGGAACTCGGATGTACAGTTTAAGGATTTGATAGTGAATACACCGCTTGAAACAATTATTCCTCCCTTTAAAATAATAAACAGATCATTTGTAAGCGGGATGTGGGATGCAATTAGCAATGCTGCTGACAGCATTGATTATGCTGTCGATCCGGTCAATCCTTTTAATGGCATGAATTCTCAGTCAATCAGTTATGTAAGAGGAACCAATAAGGCGGGTGTTGCCAATAAGGGACTCAACAGGTGGGGCATTGCTCTAAAAGAAGGACAGGTATTTCAGGGCAGGCTATACCTGAGGTCAAAAGATTTTACAGGACCGGTAACAGTGGCATTGCAGAGTGCTGATGGCACAATCACTTATGCTACCAAGACAATTAACGGATTGACAGAATCATGGGCAAAATATCCTTTTACCCTGACATCCTCCACCACCGATCCAAAAGCAAGGTTTGCAGTCTGGATTCAAGATCCGGGAAAGGTATGGATCGATCAGGTGGTTCTGATGCAAACAGGTGAACAACAATATAAAGGATTGCCTTACCGTGCAGATATCGGAAATGGGATGGTGGCTGAGGGATTATCTTTTCTCAGGTATGGCGGTACAATGGTAAATGCCCCTGAATACCGGTTCAAGAAAATGATTGGTGATCCTGATCTTCGACCTCCTTATCAGGGTCATTGGTATAAGTATTCAACCAATGGTTTTGGCATAGAAGACTTTCTTAAATTTACCGAAGCTGCAGGAATTACATCTGCTTTTGCTATCAATATTGAAGAAACGGCAACTGATGCTGCAGACATGGTTGAATACCTCAATGGGGATGTGTCAACTGTGTGGGGTGCAAAACGTGCTGCTAATGGACATCCGGAATCCTATCATGTGAAATATATCGAAATAGGCAATGAAGAAGTCATCGGCAGTGATAATACAACGGAATATATGCATTATCTCGATCGTTTTGATGCACTTTACAATGCCATGCATGCCAAAGATACTGCAGTTCAGTTTGTTAATGCTGCATGGTGGAGACCTGGTTCTGCCAATATGAAAACTATATTCAACAGGCTTAATGGGAAAGCAGCTTATTGGGATTATCACCTCTGGGCAGATGATGCTTTTGCCGGAACAAATGTAGACATTGATCTGACAAATATGCAAAACTATTTCTTAAACTGGGATCCCAATACGAAAATGAAATGCGCCATTTTAGAGGAAAATGGTAATCTTCATAATGTGCAACGGGCGTTAGGCCATGCCACTACACTTAATGCTGTACGCCGGCACAGCGATTTCGTGCTGACTTCATGTGCAGCTAACGGATTGCAACCTTACCAGCAAAACGATAATGGCTGGGACCAGGGACAATTGTTTTTCACCCCTTCGCAAGTATGGGGAATGCCTCCTTATTACGCCCAGCAAATGGCATCTGCTAACCATCTTCCGTTGCTTGTATCTTCGGGCATAGTAGCCGGACTGGATATCACAGCTACCCGTAGTGAAAATGGAGATACCCTCATTCTACATGTTGTAAATGTTAATTCATCCTCCAAAAAAACCATCCTTTCAATTCAGGGTTTCAGTGGTGCATCCGGAGCAGTGAACATGTATACATTATCAGGAGCATTGAATATGGAAAATACACCTCTTAATCCTGAACAGATTAAAACAGTAGAATCTTCACTGCAAGCACGTGTTGATTCATTTAGTTATTCTTTCCCTGCCTGTTCGTATACTATAATGCGTTTTTTAAAATTAACCAGCCAGTCTCCAATTGTAACTACCGGCAATGCTATGATCATCAAACCCAACCCTGCAAACAATCATATTAATATTGAATGCAACGGCACCAGCAAAATAAATATTCTTGATATCAACGGCAAAGTAGTAATGACAAAAAAAATAGCTAATTCTTCCAATGTCGATATTTCAGGATTAAGCAACGGCATGTATTATGTAAGGTCCATGGATCATCCTTCATGGAAAACAATTAAGCTGTTGAAAAATTAGTACCTTAGAATTATTAAACTAAGTAGTCAAAGCATTATTTCAATTAGTCGCCCTCCCACTTTAAATAGCACAATATTCTGCTATTAAGATAAAGTGGGAGGGCGATTTAAATTATTAAAGTGCTTCGACCTGTCAACGAATATATTTCAATATTTTCCTTTTAAAAATTTCAAGTCCCTCTCAAAAAGTGCTTTGTATGACTGTCATCACAAACAGGCAAGAGATATTAATATGAATGATTAAAACACCTTTCCCTAACTTTTAGAATTGATCAACAATTTGTATTATCAAAAAAGTGATATGTTAGTATTAAAAAATAGACTTTTAAATAAACCCTTGTCATTTTAACGGATGAATTTAAAATCAGTTTATATTTGTTCAACTTTTAAGTACTGAAAAATCTGCATATCAATAAATTAGTCAATGACTCAATTAAACTGTCACACAATCACCCAATTAACTACTCAACTACTCAACTACTCCATCAATCAACCTAAAATTCACCATATCTGTTATCAGTTGTAAAGGCATCGGCTTGTTTAGAGGAAAATGAACGGAACCTTTCGTCCCTTTATAAGTTGAAAGTTCTTTTGATAAAGCTTCCGTTCCTGCTACTTTCGGGTAAAAACCGATATGCTTTGAATAGGCGGCAAACCAAACCATGTTTCCATTGAACTTAAAAGCGGGCATTCCGTAACTGATGATTTCCTCCGCCTGAGGTGCAGCATGTCTTATCGTTGAACGTACTTGTTCAAGGACAAGTTGAATGTCTTCCGGAAATGAGGCAATATACTCATCAATATTGGCGGGTTTATTCATACCATCAACTTTTTACATTATTCTGTGTTTGTAATCATAAATTTTATTCAATGCCCGCATGTTCGTCTACTTCAAAAATGCCGAATACATTGTTGTCCGGATCCGTAAAATAACCCTGCCAACACCGTCCGGGGATAACAAATTTTGGAAGTGCTACCTGACCTCCGTTTTGAATGATTGATTCGGATGTTTTATCAAAATTGTCAACTAAAACAGAACAGGTATAGGCATTTGTTCCACTTCCCGACGATGGTGTTTTAGCAGGCCTTTCCAATAATCCACCGTTAATTCCGTTCGTTTCAATTCTGTAATATTTAACGGGAACAAATTTTTCTCTTATAAATTTCCAACCAAAAATGGCTTCGTAAAATTTTATTTCCCTCTGAAGGTTGGAAGATTGAATTTCGAAATATCCGATGGTATTCATATTGATAACAATTTAAGTTGAAATTCAGTCGGTTGTTTTTTTATGAGTCTTTCAACCACCCTTTTGATTTAAATTCAGCCCATATGGCCATAGAGTGACCCTGACCTAATTTATAGTTATCTTTCAACCAATTTACCAGATCAGTTGCTTTTATTTTTGATAAATGGATTCCTTCCGTTTCTAATTGCATTTTAAAATCTTCGGGGGTCATACCCGTCAGCGTTTTAATATTATCCAGGTAAGCTTGATATGACATAGTAGTATAATTTAATTTGATGGTTTTATGATCCTGTTTTGTTCATACATTTTAATCCAGTCGGCTACGCTTATTTTAGTACTTAGTTCACCTATCAGACTGTAGGGTATCCGGTCAGTCTTCTTAAACCTGAAACAACCTTTTCCCATATCCGGTTTTGTATGATATAACTTTTCATATTCAGTTAAGAACCAATCAAGAAGTTTCCGGTTACCATATATACCCATATGATAAATGGCAATATGGTTTTTCTGCGAAGCAATATTCATAAATGGAAGTGGCAATTTCGGATCTGCGTGATATCCCTTTGGATAAATTGAGTGAGGAACCACATACCCCAACATGCCATAACTAACTGTTTCAGTGAATCCTTCCGGAAGATTTTCCAGAATAGATATTCTCAGTTTTCTTATAGCTTCTTTTCTGTCCTCAGGCAATTGGTCGACATACTGATCGGGGGTGTCAGCCTTTATTTGCATATAAATTCTTTTTTATATGAAAACAGCAAAAACAGTAAAAAGTTTCAGGAGTAAGAAGCTTTTAGTTCAAATAGTAACATATAATCTCAATCAAATAAGTTTAAAAAAGTGAATAATGTGTTAATTAACAACATGTTAATAATTTTCTAATGAAATCCTAATTCAGGAAGATGTTATTTCTATTTATTCCATTCGTGATGGTTTGCTTACTTTATTTATATTTTAATGTAATCTAAAAAGTTTCAATGTGATATTTTTCAAAACTCGTAATAAAATGATTTAACTTCAATCATCAATCCTCTTTCATCCTGTTATAAAATTCAATTTCTATTGTTTATAGCTGAAAAAATTGTTTAACGCGATAACAGCAATCCAGTAAAAGTATATCATTTAGAACCTGAATTACTGAATATTATCCGGATCCCTACATTATTGCTTCTTCTTTCGTTTACTTCCTGTTTTATAGATTATTATAAATTATTTATGGTTTTATTTGATTTATATTTTAGATATATTAACCTTTAATTGATAAAAGATATCTAAGTTACAACAATAAGTAAACTAAGAGTAAACTAAGATAATAGTAAAAACGGGATTATAATCAGTAGTGTACATAAGTATATAAATACAGGCAAAATCTTACTTTTTAAATTCAGAATACATTGTCGTTAAATGTTGCAGGAAGTGAATAATCTATCAGAAAAGTGTGAATCATGTAACTTTTAGCTAAATTTATGTAACTCCGGACAATCAGAAAGTATTTACTTTTGTTTGAATAAAGTTTTAAAGTGTAAAAGAGAAATACCGAAATTCTAAACGGAATTTTGAATGAATAAAAAAAAACTTTACACTCCTTATCTTGTTATTAAAGAATAAATTGATAAATACAAGACTTATGAAAGAATATAAATTATTTACTCCTGTCAGGTTGGGAGAGTTAGAATTGAAAAACAGGATTGTCATGTCACCTATGACACGTAGCCGGGCAATCGGTAATGTGCCGAATGATTTGATGGCTGAATTTTATGGCCAGCGTTCGGAAGCAGGGTTGATTATTACGGAAGGCACATCTCCATCACCGAATGGTTTAGGATATTCACGTATTCCGGGATGTTTTAGTATCGAACAAGTCAATGGTTGGAAAAAAGTGACAACAGCTGTTCATGCCGGCGGCGGAAAGATATTTTTGCAACTGATGCATACCGGACGTATCAGTCATTCCCTGAATCTGCCGGAAGGTGCTCAGATTATAGCTCCCTCGGCAGTGAAAGCTAAGGGTCAAATGTGGACAGATTCCAAACAAATGCAGGATTTCCCGATTCCAAAAGCCATGGATGATGATGATTTGCTGCTTACCTTAACCGAATATGCTGCTGCGGCAAAGCATGCCATTGATGCAGGTTTTGACGGGGTTGAACTTCATGGAGCGAATGGTTACCTGCTCGAACAGTTCCTTTCGCCGATAAGCAATATCAGGACGGATAAATATGGCGGAAGCATTGAAAACAGGTGCCGTTTTTTACTTGAAGTGGTTGCTGCGGTAGCCGAAACTATCGGGTCGGATAAAACAGGCATACGATTGTCACCCTATGGTGTGGCAAGTGATATGCCTCATTACCCTGAAATTGATGAAACGTATACCTATCTGGCAGAAGAACTGAATAAACTAGGGATTTTATATCTTCATTTAGTGGATCATACTTCCATGGGAGCACCGGAAGTGCCACTTGAAATAAAGAAAATTATCAGGACAAGATTTAAAAAAACGATAATTCTATCGGGTGGCTATGACCTGGAAAGAGCTGAGGCAGATATCAAAAGCGGATTAGCCGATCTGGTGGCTTTTGGACGACCTTTCATTAATAACCCTGATCTGGTTGACCGGTTGGAAAATAAATTACCATTGTCAAAAATACTGCTTGCTGACCTCTTTTATACTCCGGGACCAAAAGGGTATACCGATTATCCTGTATTTCAGGATTAACAGATCAATTTAACTGAAAAGCCAAAAGGCACATAATGTATAAGTTATGTGTCATTTTCTTTCTTTCAAAATGAATGAATTTTGTTTCTGATGAAATGTTACAAGCACTAAAAATTACATTCTTAGTATTTTTATTGACAAAATTAAAATAAGAATATTGTAAGTTTTTTACAGAATTATGTAACCTGCTAAAATCACAAAAACCTCATCTTTGTTGTGTGATAATACAGTCACAAAACAAAATTAAAAAGATGAAAAATAAAAAGAATTTTTTTTTACTAGTAGTTTTAGCTGTGATGATGTTGGTTGGTTTTCAAAGTTGCAGTCAGTATCCGGATAATAATGGTATTACATTAGTGTCTAAGGTTGACCGGGTTTCAAGGACATGGAAAGTTGATAACTATAAAATAAACGGAGTTGATTACACATCACTGGTTACTTCTTATACAGAAACATATGTAAAAGGAGGGGGTTATTCTTATCAATGGGCTATTCTGGGAGGAACCGGCACGTGGGAATTTCAAAACAAAGATGCTGAAATCAGAATTACCGGTATCAGTAATCAGACTTCAAGGACCCTGTTTATTCTTAAACTCGAAGAAGCTGATTTTTGGTATTATTACATGGATGGAGCAGATAAAAAGGAATTCCATTTTATCCGTCAATAATTTTGATAAAAGAATCAAAATGAACAAGTAACTTAAAATTGAAAATGGTTCGGAGTAATTCAACAGAATTGCTTTACTACGAACCATTTTCTGTTTTATAAGGTTGAAATGAACGACAATAAATCATTAAAAAAAAATCAAAATGAATATCAAAAGATTCTTCGGAGGATTACTCACTGTATTGGGGATATTTGCCCTGATATATACGGCTATATTATTTGCAAATATGTCAACTGGTACGCATGCCATTCGGGCAGTTATTATTTATGGTGTACTCGGACTTGTGTTTTTTATTTCAGGAATTAGTCTGATCAGGACAGTAAGAGACTATTAATAAGAGATATAAATCAAAACCATTTTTTTGTTCAATAAACAAAAATCAATTCAATACAAAAAACCGATGGCATTTATAGATTACTATAAAATTTTAGGCATTGATAAATCGGCATCTTCAAAGGATGTCAAAAATGCTTACCGGAAACTTGCCAGAAAATATCATCCTGATTTGAATCCGAATAATCAGGATGCAAAAGCGAATTTTCAGCAAATAAATGAAGCGAATGAAGTCTTGAGTGATCCTGAAAAAAGAAAGAAATACGACCAGTATGGCAACGACTGGCAACACGCTGATGATATAGAAAAGCAAAAACAACAGCAGTCGCAATATTCAGGACAGCGTGGCACCGGATTTCAGGGAGGTACATCACAAGGTGATTTTTCCGATTTTTTTGAATCGATGTTTGGAGGCGGAGGCGGTTCGGGCAGAACACGTCAGGCCAAATACAGGGGTGAAGATTATACTACAGAGATTCATCTCGAACTGACTGACGCTTATAAAACACATAAACAAACTTTATCTGTTAACGGAAACAACATACGTATAACCATACCGGCAGGCGTCGAAAACGGGCAGATTATAAAGATTGCAGGTCATGGCGGACAGGGTGTAAATGGAGGCCCTAACGGGGATCTGTATATTACATTCTCAGTAGCAAATCATCCAACTATAAAACGATTGGGTAATAATTTATTTAGTAATGTCGAATTGGATCTTTACACTGCCATTCTGGGTGGTGAAATAACTATCGATACCCTGGATGGAAAAGTAAAACTAAAGGTAAAACCTGAAACCCAACAAGGAACGAAAGTGAACCTGAAAGGTAAGGGATTCCCTGTTTATAAGAATGAAGGTCAGTTCGGGGACCTGCAAATAACCTATTCTATTAAAATACCAACAAATCTGAATGATAAACAGAAAAAACTGTTTGAAGAACTGAGAAATAGTAGGGAGTAGGTAGTTGGTAGTAGGTAGGTAGGTAGGTAGGTAGGTAGGTAGGTAGGTAGGTAGGT
>Ga0302215_10002698_pt1 | contig 12129 bp, 26 predicted proteins | sample II_Fen_N3_1_FD_194580 | JGI IMG/M metagenome (GOLD analysis project Ga0302215, IMG submission 194580) | Peat permafrost microbial communities from Stordalen Mire near Abisko, Sweden - II_Fen_N3_1 | ecosystem: Environmental > Terrestrial > Soil > Wetlands > Permafrost | place: Sweden: Abisko... | reverse complement strand
AGCGGTTAAAGCTTCACTGTATAATCCCTTCACGTTTCCAACTTTTACAGATGGACGTTCACTCATAATTCCACCCTTTTTGCCGCTTCAACGTAAGCAGCTCTCGCTTTGTCTCTGATGTCATCACCGAACGTAACGAGACGATCAGCCGTTTTTGAACGCGCAAAGATAAGAAAGTTTTGAAGTTGCGATTCAGTTACGAAACCATCTTCGAACATTTCTATTGCGATCTGTTCGGAAACAGTTTGTGCTTCATGAAGTCTTTCAGCCGTGTTAGTCATTCTCTTTTTTCTCCCTTATGACAAAAATATGCGTACGTTCAAGAAACTGGACGTAATCTTCAAAGTCAAAAACGATATCAAGGCCATCTTCAAGCCATTTTGTCCGCGCCTTTTTTTCACTTATTACTTGCACGTTTTTACTCCCTGATTTACTTATAGTATACTGCATTTATTTCCTTGTCAAATGATTTTTGCACTAATTTGCACATTTTTGCAACATTTTTGTATTGACTTCTCAAAATAGCTATGTTACTTTTAACGCATGGAACGAACAAAGAAAACAATCGACATAACGAAACCGGCAACGATCCGTTTACCAAAGGACTTTACCGATAGATTACTCGCGGAGGGCGTCAAAGAAGTTGTAATGAACGTCGATGATGTTGCGAGGATTCTAGTCATCAGGCCGGTAGAAAGGTAATTTCTAATCGAAAAACTAAAAAAGGAGGTACGGTATACACTTCTTTATGATTTTAGTTCTTACGTTTCTTGTTCCCGACGCTATCGCCGGTACTCAATTCGAGTTCAATTACTTCGAGACGGAAGAACGGATCGACGACGTAAGCACTCGCGCTATCGCGGGACATACGGCAAAACGGAAGACGCCGCGTGTTAAGGGAACACGTTAGGCGTGCTGGACCGCATCTTGTCTTTTGGACTCCAGCATTTAACTCGGGCCACGTGAAAGCGTGAAAATCTTTGCCCGAGATTGCATCTATATCCGGGTCGAAAAAACGCGGCCCGGATTTTCTAAACTTGCAAGAGTAGAACAACTGGCAGTTTACCGGTCTCCAAAACCGGCGGTTATTGGTTCGAATCCAGTCTCTTGCGTATCTTAAGGAGTGCCTTCATGACTATCGCCGATTATGAATCACTTTTTTCATACGTCATTGAAGGCGCTGTTAATCGAAGTGTTGAATCAGATAACGACGATCTGCTTTCAGAACCGGCTCGACTCATGCAGCTACTCCATCGTGAATTGAACGCTGAAGAAAGTGCGAAATTGAAAACTGCAGTACTTGAGCAAACAGCGCGGTATCGAAAAGAGAACGAAATAAAAGAGGAACTATGTCCACGATGACAACGCCAGGGAACGCACTGAATAACGAAATAATGGCACTTCTGAACTTAACCGGCAAGGTCTCGATTATGTGGCGACAAAATAGCCGCAAGTTGAAATTAGGCGGTCACTTGTATACTTTCGGATATACTGGCTGCGGTGATATATGCGGAATGTTCAAAGGCGGTCGACACTTTCAGTTTGAAGGTAAGGCGGGAAATGATCGAGCGAGTCAGGCGCAAATTGATAACGCACGGCAGATAAACGATGACGGCGGACTTGCGGCAATTATTCACTCGATAGACGAGCTACGCGATTTGTTAATAGAAGAGGGGTATTTGAAATGAAAAAAGAAAGAAATTTATTTAGGTGTAAAACGTGTGCTACAAAAGATGAATATGAAAAACCTGCATTTATGGATCATCTAAAAACCGTTCATGATGTTGCTGAAAATGAGTCATTCAAGAGATCTATGCTTATCCACATGGACGGCAAGGATTTCTTTGAAACGCAATACTTATGGGAACATGAAAAAGTTTCTTTTATTCAATGTATTACTTGTGAACGCGATAAAGATGATCCTATGAGGCACGCATGAAAAAAGCTTTCAAGCGTTTTAACGCCGCGATTCATGACGATGTTCTTGTCGGAGTTGCTTCACTCTTCGCGCTCTCAGTTGTTGACCTTACTTCAATAATCGTTTTCTTCCTTTCGATATCCGTCGATGCTTTAACAAGTGCGCAGTTCATTGCACTCGGCGCTGTCGCCGTTCTTTTCAAAGTACGGGCACGAGCGAAGCGGCAAAATATCGCGTGGTTTTTTTGGGCATTGATTACCTTTTTTGGCGGCTTCATGTTCATGATGAATACTGTCATTATTCAAGGCGACGATAAAAAACCAGATTACGTGACACGTGCGGAAAGTGATTACAACACGGCTAAACAGAAAGTTGACGATTTACTTTTCGATCAGAGCGCGTACAGAGAAAAGAATCAGCGCACTCTTGCATCTTCAATGGACGTGAGTATTTCACAAGCGCGTGAAGCTGAAACGGAATTGAGTAACGCCCTGGTTGCGTCAGAAACGCGTTGGAAAAATGAGCCGGTAAAGAAAATACGCGCGGTAGAAGTTTTCGCACGCATTCCCTACATAATCGCAAACCCGAGTTCAGGCGTAATTATCGCCGCTATTTTCTTCATAATTCTTTTCGCTTGTATCGAACTTTCTATATTCTCGATTGCGGGAGAAATTGGTAAACCGATAATCAAAGTGGAAAAAGTGAAACGTGAGAAAATAAAACCGTCAGTGATTACGGAATCATTTGAGGACGTGACGGATGACGAATATAGACGGTTCGCTGAATACCCTGATGGTTCAGTGAAGTTACCCGAACAGGCAGCAAGGATTTTGAAAATCAGTACGGAAGAAGCGGAAGGGTTACACGCGAAACTCTACGCGGGATACATTTATCGAGACGGGAAGTACGTGAAGATTGGAGGAAACAAATGAGAAAGTACAAAGATTTTCAAGGAACGGTTTATATACATACCGGATGCAAAAATTGTGAAATACAATGTTGCAAGAAGTTGTATATGGGTATCGTTCGAACCGCCTGTTATAACTTGACCGGTTCAACGCATTGGAGACAATCGATGCCTTCAATAATAAAACTGTCATTCAAACATTTTATTGTTTACGGCATTCCTCATTACAAAGAGGAATTGAAACGGGCGATAAGGAAGATTGGAGGCGGGAAATGAACACGTTTAACAATGACCCTAATTTTTCTATCGTTATGCCGGGTGGATGCAACGCTAATTGCAAGTTCTGTTTTAACAAAGACACTAATAAAAAAACATCAGAACCCATTCAAACATGGATTAAGATATTGCATGATATTTTAATTAAACTTCCGGAACATTTTTATCAAATAAGTATAACAGGAGGAGAGCCGTTGCTTTCTCCAAACCTTGAAGCATTGTCTTATGTTTTCCAATTGTCAGGGTTAAAAGATAAATACACAAACATTCTTTTGACTACAAACGGGACGGGGTTAATTGAAAAGATAGATACCGTTTCTTCTTTTGTCGATCATGTTAATGTCAGTCGCCATCATTATGACGAAGACGAAAACAGAAAGATTTTCGGCGGTTCATATTGCGTCACGGATGAATATTTGCGCGAATCAATCGATGAATACGGAAAACGCGGAATAGATGTTTCTGTTAATTGTGTTATTAACGACAAAACAACCAAAGCATTTATTCTCTCGTTTATTGATTGGTCTAAAACTATAGGATTCCATGCAATTCGATTCAGAAAAGAAAACGGCAATCTTGAACAGACTCCAGTCGAGAAAGAGTTTTCAGAATATAAAAATCTTTGGCATGGGGCTTGCCCTGTTTGCAGAACAGCCTTGCAGCGTATACGCGGGGTGGACGTTTTCTGGAAGTCTTCAACACTTGAACCTTCCGAAACTATTACGGATAGCATTTTCGAGCTTGTGTATGAATCTGATGCGTATATCTATCTTGACTGGAAAAGAGAAAAGAAACTAATTGACGTTTTCCATGTTTCTATGCAGAAACAAAAACCATCGGAAAAATCTACTAATCAAAAAAAACAAATTAGAGAACACGCCAACTCTGGTTCATGCGGCGGTTTTGTCACTGATAATTGCGGAAATGTAGTTACCGGAAGATGTGGCAATCCTAAATCAAGATGCTAAAAAAGGAAATTAAAATGAGCCGTACCTTTCAATTTACCGTCAGTGATGACATAGGCGCTGAAATAGAACAGTACGTATGGGGTAAATATGGGACGACGTGCCCGAAGGCGTTAGGTCAGATGGTACTTGCTCAGATGAGCAAGAATCCGCTGACTGTTCAACAAAATGCACGAATAGAGAAAAAATACAGTGACAAGGCAATTATCGTATTGACCGATTAAGTACTTTGCAGTATACTAAGTTAATCAATGAGTAAGGAGTGAAAATTGAAAGTACCTGAAATGAGCTATGAGCTATGAGCTATGAGGAATGGCTCGTATCTAAAAAAGTTACCGATCCTTGTACAGGCTTGAAAGTAATACCTGAATTGAATCCGATGCTTTTCCCTTTTCAGCATGATGTAGTTGCGTGGGCATTGAAACGTGGGCGCGCTTGTATCTTTTCTGATTGCGGAACCGGAAAGACCGCAATGCAGCTTGAATGGGCTAAACACGTTCCGGGCGATGTTCTTATATTTGCGCCTCTTGCCGTTTCAGAACAGACAGTGCGCGAAGGCGAGAAGTTTGGCTGAACAGTCTAATCTATGTTCTACGGACGTTTTAGCCATATAACCTCGGGGCGATTATATGGACACACGCCAAGCCCCAAAGGAGTTACTTGTGAATAGATATGTTCCTTGTCCACACTGCGGAAAGGTAGAAACCATTGAAATTGTAAGTGGTGCAGAGTTTTCTGGAATCGATGAAGGTGAGTATTATCCTCATTCTGATTCTTTCGCGGCCGTTTGCAACGTAAACAAAGGTGGTTGCGGAGCAATGGGAGGTTTTGCGCCAACAGAGGCAACCGCAGAAATAAAATGGAACGCACGCGCCGGGGCGTAGAACAACTGCTTCAACTCGGCTCGCGGTAGCTCGCGAGTTAAGCAAATGTTATGTCGATGCTTCACCATGTACCCGCAGTAGCGACTACATGGATGAACCACGGGAGGAAAGAAGATGAATCCATATTACAAAGCATGGATAGAATTAACCGGCGGTGGGGAGCTGTATGAATACATTATATGGATAAATCAGAAACATCGAGAGTTCAAAAACATTAACCCTGAGTTTTTTGGATATATTGAACGCTTCTCTGCATGGCTCGAATTGCAATGTTTTTCGCTGGAGGTTGTATGACATACATACCTCCGACAGAGTTTGTTAAACTCCCGAAAGTTGTTCGGGATAATTACCTTGAGATGGCCGCTGAACTTGCGGTCATGCATGGTTTATATGGAGGGCAGAAAATTCCGGTAATCAAGAACATGGGATTCTACGCAGAATGCGAAAAAGTTGGGTACGTTGCATGGATTGAAACCATCGACGGTACGTATTTCGTTGACGTTGACGGCAAGATCAGCAAGCCAGAAATGTAAGAGTACATAACAACGAGTTCGACCTGACAACCGCAAAGTCCGGTTGCAGGTCAACTCAATGTTAGAACGACAAACAACCGTGTACCGGCCTTCGGCCACTACACGGATAATTTGCGGAAAAAAAGGAGAAGAACATGAAACGATTGTTTGTATTACTTGCGGTGGCTTTCATTCTGCTTTCTGGTTGCGGTTATAAAACCGCCGTGAAGGGAACGATGGCAGGAGAGTGGGAGGTTATTGTAACTGGAACCCTCAATTATTCTGCACTATATCGGTATGTAGACAAGGAATATGGCGTTGTTATTTACGCCGGTGATAAACACCGAATTACATCACAAAAAATAGACAAGAGTTTCTAACAACTGCTTCAACCTGACGCAGTAGCGCAGGTTAAGCAAATGTTAGATGGACGCCTACGGCGCTAAATCTATAATGTATCTATAACTAATATTACAGTAACATTGTGTGAGTTTCACATATGTTTTTTATGATTGTTACTAATAGTAAACTATAGTATATTTAAATAGAAATATTTGTGTTATATTGTCGAATGTACGCTATATATAGCGTTTGGGGGTATTATGAGTGAACCAGTACTGCTAGGGCTTCTTTTTGCTGATAAAATAATTACTGAAGATAATGGGAAAAAAGGAATAATTGGTACATTTAATAATTTTCAAGCACAGACATTTCCTATTATGTTTCCCTCTTGGTGTATTTTTGCATCTGTTACAAATTTACAAGGTAAACATTCCTTTTCTTTAAATCTTGTTCATAATGACACAGCACAAGTTGTATTACCTATTAATGGTGAAATAGAGACAAAAGACTTTTCTGAAGTTGTCGAGCTTGTTCCTACAATTATGGGAGCAGTTTTTCCTAAAGAAGGAAAGTATACCTTAACTTTTAATATTGATGGACAACAAATTGGGTCTCGAATCTTGGAAGTTAATTTACTTAAAACGACAGGTGTTCAATAATGTTTGGTTTTTCTTTACTTCCAACACAAAACACTTTTGGCACATCTGGTGCATATTATTATACTCCGAAAATATCTTATAAATCTGAAAACGTCTTTAATATTAATTCAAAGACTTTGTATTTTGATGTAACAAAATCTTATTACTATGTTAAAGATATTCCTGGAATAGGGAAGTTAAACAAAGACTTAAAACTTAATGTTTATGCAAATGATTCGTTTTTTATTGTTGAATCAAAAGAGCTAAAAATTTCTGATGGTGGTTCGGATTTTATGAAAGCATTGGATAATTTTTATCAATATTTAGTTGATGATTATAAATCTTGGATCGAAGAAAATGATGATAATCTAACAGAAAAAGCAATTGAGTTGAAGAATAAATACTTTGAATATATTGGTAAGTAAATGGCTTCAGTAAGTAGAGATTTAATTGAATCCTCGTTATTAAAAAAAGGTTTCGTTTTACGAGAAACAGACCACCGCTATTATCATTTTTATTATCTTGGTAAAAAAACGTCAATAAGAACGAAAATATCGAAAGGCTCGGCATATAAAGAATATGATGATAATCTATTGGGATTAATGGCAAAACAGGTCAATCTAACAAAAAAACAATTATTAGATTTAATTAATTGTCCATTATCGCAGGAAATGTATATTACACTCTTAAAAGATAGTAACAATCTGTAAGAAATCCTTATAGTAATTAAGTAGAGTAAATAAACTGTGTGTTAAAATATGGTTTTACAAATTTACTTTGTTCAAATAGTTGAATACAAAGTGATCTATCGTTCTTAATAGTAATATTATTGAAATGTAAATTTGAATAAAACATCTAACAACTGCTTCAACTCGACTCGCGATTAGAACGGCAGCTTTCCTAACAGTTTCAATACCGTCCCTACTATAGCAAGAATGATAATCCCGCCGAGAATAATTACCCACTTCCAGAGTGACTTATTTTCGGCGGTCTTTTTTTTATCATCGACTAGAATCACGTTCGCCTTTTTGTTGTCATCGACGTGCGAAGTTTTCAATTCAGTAACTTCCGTTTTCGCTTCGGTCGAATGTTTCACGATTACGGCCGTCGCTTGTTTCAAAATGACTACCTGACTTTCGGTCAACGTGTCTCCTGTCTTGATGTCTTTTGTCGCCGTGTCAAGAGTTTCGGCAGCTCCTGATATAGCATCGACGTGAGTTTCTATTGCAGTGATATGCGCGTCAGTTTCGGGAGTAGTAAACGACTGCGGAAGGGACTGACACCCTGAAAAGATAAGTGCGGAAATTATAAGTAAAAAAAAGCGTTTCATAGTGTCACCCCTCCGTTGGTTTACTGTTTCTGTTCGACGGTATTGATAACCGTAGTTACCGCGTTAACAATGGGATTATCAACCGGTATGTTTCCTATTTTAGAATCAGCGTTTGCAGCGATTCCCAGGATAACCACACCGAAGCCGATGAACCCACCGGCAACTACCCATATCGACATATCCGGCTTATTCACAAACGGATAAACGACTCCGGATCCAATGAGGATATTTCCCCAGAAACGTTTTTCGTCTACCATTCCGCGAATGTCGGTAAACAGATCGAAAAAGAACTTCTTAATTGCTTTCCACATATCAAACCCTCTTTGCCATTAAGCCGGTCGAGCTATTTTACAAACACAATAAAAATTGCACCGAGCCCAGAGCCTAAAACTCCGATAGAAGAAACAAGCGCAATAATTTTTCCGGTAGTCCACTTACGGCGTGCGGACATTGCAATGAGCTTACTCATGTTCGCGTTTAATTCGGAATCGCGCTTACTCTGCTTTTCTTCAAACGATTCTTGCCATTCCTTGACAGATGCAAACCCTGCTTTAGTCGATTCTTCCAAGCGGGCAACACTCAGTTTTATTTCAGCCATTTTGTCCGTTTTTTCCCTATCAAGGTTATAGAGCTGATTTTGCCCTGCTTTTAATCCGTTAAGATTATCCAATAATAAGTCATGTGCGTCACATATTCCTGAACTTGGCATTTTTACGATTTCCCTTTTATCTGGATTCCCGTACCGCGCCAAAGTGTCTCTATGAAAAACCCTGCAGGGTAACGGTTGTTTTTTCCTGATTTCGTTTTGTCGTAAGTGCCGGAAGTTCTATCGCCATAAGGATCGTGAATGATGATTTCCTTGACGGATGAAAGAATGATTTCACTCGGATGCAAAGGCGTTGATTCATCGTCTGACGTGAAACCGATGATAGTTACGACGTGACCTGTTTTTGTAAGCCATGTAGACGCGATAAAAGGAACGCCTACGGTAATGCCGAAAAGAGCTTCTTCTATTTTCCAGTCCCAACGTGGACCGATAACCGGTTTAGGTCCAGGAAGGAAATGGCTATTGATTGCCATACGGATTTTATCCCAATCTTCAGGAGAGTCAACTCCGTACGTTGTTTCCATCATTGACGTAAGATTGTCTTCAGGTTGCTTGTATCCGCCGGCAGGCAAGGGATAACCTTGTATATCAAGTCCGCAAATAGTTGAAGTCGGCTTGCACCTGATAGACGGATGAATGATATTGTTATTTTGGGAAAAGTAATGAAGTGAAGACGGGTCAAGATTCCACTCGCGCATAATACGCCCTTTCACTCCTGGAAGAATCATATAGCGATTTTAGATATTTGTAAAGTGATAAGGGAATAAAAAAGCGCAAGCGGGAAGACTTGCGCTCGTGAGGTTATTCGGTAGATTCGATGTAGATTTGGCCGGATACTACGCGCCATGGGGAATCTTCAGGGACGAGGCCGACGCAACGTATATCAGAATAAAACGAATCAACGCGCATAGCAAAGTAATCGTCAATAGTCGGATATCCCAAACTCGGCCCGGTTCCGTTTAGTGCGTCCCATTCTTCGTCACAATGAATTTCATATTTGAAACCATTATATACAACAATTTTATTTGTTTTATCTGATACCATATAAACCGAATATTTTTCATGTCTAGTACGAGTATCAACGGGAACAACGACAACCGGAACGGTTTCGGGTACTTTGTCCACGAAAAGAACTCCGCCTTGTGTTGCCGCGTCTTGCTCAAAAACTTGTTTGTTTTGTGCGTAATACGAGCGTTCCATCCCGAGAACTTGAACGAGAATTACATAATATCCATCGACGGCTTTAGCTATATACACGTCAACCAGCGGAGACTCTTCAATCGGAATATCTTCGGGCAATACCACGAGTTGATCGTCGTTCGTTTCTTCGTTAATAGTTTCAACGATCTTTTCAAGATCGCTTGCAGATATTTCGGAACTGGCTGCGCGGCTGGACGCTTTCGCCGTCAGATACGAAAGAGAACACGCATCCCAGACGGAGTTTTTGACATAGCGAACGCCATCGGTTGTCTGAATAGCCGTCGATTCATTCGTGACTGAATTTTCTTTTTCCGTGTTCGTCGCCTGCTGGCACCCGACGAAAAACAAGGCGATAATCGCAATCAAAAAAATCTTTTTCATTCTGCTTTCTCCTCGGCCTTTACCGGCCATGCAAACTCGGTTTCTCCGCACCAGACTTTCCAGTCCCCGCCACGGCATCGGCATTCGCCTTCAAACCTGGCGCGTTCGTAATCGACGAGCGGAAGATCAGACATGTATTCGTCTCCGGGAGCGATCTTGACCTCGTCGCTGACAACCGCGCCGTCTTTAATCTCTTTTGCAAACTCGACATTTTTGGCCGATTCGCTGTAAATACAAATATATGTCAATTCATGTTCCTCCTGCTTTTATTGTACTGCATAATAATAAAAAAATCAATTTTTAATCGATTTTTTTATCTTTTTTACGTGCGTTAACCGGATTTTACGTCCAGTTAGTCGCGTTTACTACCGCAAGATGCGTATAAACAGCCATACCAGCCGTGCGCGGGTCGTTCGATTTACCAGTTACGAGAGTGTTTGTGCCGTCTGTTGTAATCGGAAGAGAAATATTTCCGGAAGTTCCAGGAGGGACTTGAATAAAACTCCCTGATCCTCCGGCAGCTCCTATAGTCCATGAACCTGCAGAGGCGGTATGCCCCAAAATCTTCCCCATCCGTCTACCGCCGACCGTTACCTCGCCCGTAACATCTCCCGCCGCTACCATCGCCTCGCCTGAAAGACGCCGAAGTCTGGAAGAGGTCGTCGAACCCGCGATACGTCCGGGATAAATTGAGAATGTCACGGTTCCATTTGTGGGATATGTCGAAAGCGTAATCGTTCGGCTAAGTCTTGAGCATCCCGAAATTGCGTAATTTACACCCGCAATAGTTCCTGCAAGAGCCGACGTACCGATAAAAAGTCCACCGAGTGAACCGTAATTCGCCGCTTCGTTTGATGCATACCAGCGATTAACCATCGACTGTTCAGTTACCCAGTCAAGCATATGATCGATTTCCGTTCCCGATCCAAACGTAATAACTCCCGCCGTGAGTGTACCGGTAAAATCTGAAATCCCGTTAAACGTTAATTTTTCCGCATTCAGTGCGTCAATTACCCACTGCGGAACTTGCGAAGTCGAAATATCATGATCTGCGTCATTCCGTGCAATATACGGTGCATACTTCGCGCGTGTCGGATTTGCCGAAGTTCTCGATGCTGAAATTGCTGTCGGCGTTAAACTTATCGACGAGATAATCGTTTCACCGACTTCGTGATTATTCGCTATGTTCACCCGTTCCGCGAGAAACGCATCAGTACCGTCATACGTCATTCCCAAAAGAGCGCACTGAGTCATCAAGTAACCAGCGGGGCCAATCGGGTATCGTTGCGTGATCGTAAGCGTTGACGTGCCATTTCCGATAAAACTTGCAAGCAGAACGTCTTTACTCGTCGGCGCGCTTGAATCTGCGGCAAGAACAAAAGAATCTGCTATTGAATAATAGAAACTGCCACCAGAAAACTCTTTCACGCGAGTCTGCACATTTGATTCTGCATAACGCAACTTCAAGTAGTTTACGGTACTTCCGTTAAGAGTTGCACCTGATATGTCAAAATCTGTCTGCGCCGCTGATTCTATTCGTACTGGTATTTGGCTTGTTTGCATGGGAGCCGGAACAGACCATCCCGGTGCATCATTTGGAACATCTACGTCAAAATCCGCAATACCGGCGGCGGCGGTTATATTGAGACGAGTTACGCTTGAGCCTTGAGTAACCGCTCCACCTGAAAGAAGCGCGGAACTTACTCCGAAAGACTGCAAGAAAAGACGGCCCGCAAGCCCTTGCAAGTATCGGTTATCTCGCACAAGGTCTTGCCCCCAATAACGATCACCAACGCCCTTTGGAACTTTTGCCGCTCCAATTATTTCTGACTGATGATTAAAATGACTGCTCCAAAAACTCATGCTTGTTTCTCCTTATTTATTGACCGACTAATCCATTGCTATATGGAACAAATGTTTGACCCGTTCCATTCAAATATCCTAAGTACACTTTGAAATAAGCAGGTGCAATATCTTTCAGGTCTGCTTTTATTGATTCGATATCCGAAGCCGAAAGAGATGTATTGCCAACATTGACCAAAATAGAACCTTTTATCATCGGTTCGACATAATCTGCTGTTGTCGTGGCATATTCGGTTCCGTCGCCAAGCATTCGAGATCCATAACCGATATCAGGATCAAGACCGCCAATCGCAAATGACAACATAG